>BNJS01003823.1_pt1 | contig 203028 bp, 234 predicted proteins | sample 8540461 | NCBI WGS metagenome assembly BNJS01 (sample SAMD00202454, study PRJDB9452) | human saliva metagenome | isolation source: human saliva | place: Japan
GTGAGTTGACTAAGAAATTGACTGTTAAAGCAGCTAAATTCTCTAAATCAGCTGAAGAAGCTATCACTGCTAAAGGTGGTTCAGTTGAAGTCATCTAAGTGAGGTGACCTATGTTTTTTAAATTATTGAGAGAAGCACTCAAAGTTAAGCAGGTTCGATCAAAGATTTTATTCACAATTTTTATCGTATTTGTTTTTCGTATCGGTACTAGTATCACTGTACCGTGGGTAAATGCAAATAGCTTGAACGCTTTGAGTGGACTATCCTTCTTGAACATGTTGAGCTTGGTGTCAGGGAATGCCATGAAAAACTTCTCAGTTTTTGCGCTTGGGGTTAGCCCTTACATCACAGCATCAATCGTCGTCCAACTCTTGCAAATGGATTTATTACCAAAGTTTGTAGAGTGGGGCAAACAAGGGGAAGTTGGTCGTAGAAAGTTAAACCAAGCAACTCGATACATTGCGCTAGTGCTTGCATTTGTTCAATCAGTCGGTATTACTGCTGGTTTTAACGCTCTGTCTGGAGCTAAACTTTTGACTGTACCACTTACACCACAAGTTTTCCTTGTGATTGGAGGAATCTTAACAGCAGGTAGCATGATTGTAACCTGGTTGGGAGAGCAAATCACAGATAAGGGATATGGTAATGGTGTTTCAATGATTATCTTTGCCGGGATTGTTGCTTCAATTCCTGATATGGTTAAGGGCATCTACGTGGACTACTTTGTCAATGTACCAAGTAGTCGATTGACATCGTCTCTCATTTTCGTTGCCATCTTAATCATTGCTGTTTTGTTAATTGTTTACTTTACAACTTACGTTGAACAAGCTAAATACAAGATTCCAATTCAGTATACAAAGGTAGCTCAAGGTGCGCCGTCAAGCTCCTATCTTCCATTGAAGATTAACCCTGCTGGGGTTATCCCAGTTATCTTTGCTAGCTCTATTACAGCAGCACCGGCAGCAATTTTACAATTTCGTAAGTGCGTCTGGTCTTAATTGGGAATGGGTAAAAACAGCTCAAGAGTTGGTATCTACTTCAACCCCAACAGGTGTTGCTTTTGTATGCTCTGTTGATTATTCTCTTTACATTCTTCTATACATTTGTACAGATCAATCCCAGAGAAAGCAGCAGAGAAATTTACAAAAAGAGTGGAGCTTATATCCATGGTGTCCGTCCTGGTAAAGGGACAGAAGAATATATGTCAAAAACTTCTTCGTCGTCTCGCAACAGTCGGATCAATCTTCCTAGGTGTGATTTCTATCCTACCTATTGTAGCTAAAGATTTATTTGGTCTTTCAGAAGTTGTCGCTTTTGGGGGAACAAGTTTGCTAATCATTATCTCTACAGGTATCGAAGGAATTAAACAATTGGAAGGTTATCTATTGAAACGTAAGTATGTTGGTTTCTTAGATACAACAGAATAATTGTAATAGAAAAATAAAATTCACTATTGCTCAGAGAGTGGAGTGTAAAAATCAAAGACATTGTCAGATTTTTATCTCCTCTCTTCTATTTTGTTTTTAAATAGGAGTTGAAATGAATTTTTGCTTCTATTTAAATACAAAAAAGGAGTTTGAATCATGAATCTTTTGATTATGGGTTTACCTGGTGCAGGTAAAGGGACACAAGCAGCGAAAATTGTTGAACAGTTTCACGTTGCCCACATCTCAACAGGTGACATGTTCCGTGCAGCAATGGCTAACCAAACTGAAATGGGTGTATTAGCTAAGTCATATATCGATAAAGGCGAATTGGTTCCAGATGAAGTTACAAATGGAATTGTTAAAGAACGTCTTTCTCAAGATGATATTAAAGAAACTGGTTTCTTGTTGGATGGATACCCACGTACAATTGAGCAAGCTCATGCCTTAGATAAAACATTGGCTGAACTTGGAATTAAACTTGAAGGTGTTATCAACATCGAAGTAGATCCATCTTGCCTACTTGAACGTTTGAGTGGTCGTATCATTCACCGTGAAACTGGCGAAACTTTCCATAAAGTATTCAACCCACCAGTTGATTACAAAGAGGAAGATTACTACCAACGTGAGGATGATAAACCTGAGACAGTAAAACGTCGTTTGGATGTCAATATCGCTCAAGGTGAACCAATCATTGCTCACTATCGTGCTAAAGGTCTAGTACATGATATCGAAGGCAACCAAGATATCAATGATGTCTTTAAAGATATCGAAAAGGTATTGACAAATTTGAAATAAAAGCGTTTTTCAGACTTGCAAAATGTCTTGACAAATGTTATACTGAGTTAGTCTGACTTATAATTGTTGTCTCTGTGTCTAGAGGCATCAAATCGAAATTTAGGGAGGTACTTTTGCGTGGCAAAAGACGATGTGATTGAAGTTGAAGGCAAAGTAGTCGATACGATGCCGAATGCAATGTTTACGGTTGAACTTGAAAATGGACATCAGATTTTAGCAACAGTTTCTGGTAAAATTCGTAAAAACTATATTCGTATTTTAGCGGGAGATCGTGTTACTGTTGAAATGAGTCCATATGACTTGACACGTGGACGTATCACTTACCGCTTTAAATAATCGAAAAACTTGGAGGGATAAGAAATGAAAGTAAGACCATCGGTCAAACCAATTTGCGAATACTGTAAAGTAATTCGTCGTAATGGTCGTGTTATGGTAATTTGCCCAGCAAATCCAAAACACAAACAACGTCAAGGATAAGATAGAAAGGAGAAAACATGGCTCGTATTGCTGGAGTTGATATTCCAAATGACAAACGCGTAGTTATCTCATTGACTTATGTCTATGGTATCGGACTTGCAACATCTCAAAAGATTTTGGCAGCTGCTGGAGTTTCAGAAGATATTCGTGTTCGTGACCTTACATCAGATCAAGAAGATGCTATCCGTCGTGAAGTGGATGCAATTAAAGTTGAAGGTGACCTTCGTCGTGAAGTGAACTTGAACATCAAACGTTTGATGGAAATCGGTTCATACCGTGGTATCCGTCACCGTCGTGGACTTCCTGTCCGTGGACAAAACACTAAAAACAACGCTCGCACTCGTAAAGGTAAAGCTGTTGCGATTGCTGGTAAGAAAAAATAATATAGGAGGTAAAAGTCTTGGCTAAACCAACACGTAAACGTCGTGTGAAAAAGAATATCGAATCTGGTATTGCTCATATTCACGCTACATTTAATAACACTATTGTTATGATTACTGATGTGCATGGTAATGCAATCGCTTGGTCATCAGCTGGTGCTCTTGGTTTCAAAGGTTCTCGTAAATCTACACCATTTGCTGCTCAAATGGCTTCAGAAGCTGCTGCTAAATCTGCACAAGAACACGGTCTTAAATCAGTTGAAGTTACTGTAAAAGGTCCAGGTTCTGGTCGTGAGTCAGCTATTCGTGCTCTTGCTGCCGCTGGTCTTGAAGTAACAGCACTCGTGATGTGACCCAGTGCCACACTAATGGTGCTCGTCCTCCAAAAACGTCGCCGTGTATAATCATTACCTTTACACTGCTTTTCGTTTAAGAGGGAGTAACTAAATGATCGAGTTTGAAAAACCAAATATAACAAAAATTGATGAAAATAAAGATTATGGCAAGTTTGTAATCGAACCACTAGAACGTGGATACGGTACAACACTTGGTAACTCTCTTCGTCGTGTACTTCTTGCTTCTCTTCCAGGAGCAGCTGTTACATCTATCGATATCGATGGAGTATTACATGAATTTGATACAATTCCTGGTGTTCGCGAAGACGTGATGCAAATCATTCTGAACATTAAAGGTATTGCAGTTAAATCATATGTAAAAGACGAAAAGACTATTGAACTTGATGTTGAAGGTCCTGCTGAAGTGACAGCCGGAGATATTTTAACGGATAGTGATATTGAAATCGTAAATCCAGATCATTATCTTTTTACAATCGGAGAAGGTGCTTCATTTAAAGCAACTATGACTGTAAACACTGGTCGTGGTTATGTACCTGCAGATGAAAATAAAAAAGATAATGCACCAGTTGGAACACTTGCTGTAGATTCTATTTATACACCAGTTACAAAAGTCAACTATCAAGTTGAACCTGCTCGTGTAGGAAGCAATGATGGTTTCGACAAATTAACCCTTGAAATCTTGACAAATGGAACTATTATTCCAGAAGATGCTTTAGGGCTTTCAGCACGTATTTTGACAGAACATCTTGATTTGTTTACAAATCTTACAGAGATTGCTAAATCTGCAGAAGTGATGAAAGAAGCTGATACTGAATCGGACGACCGTATTTTGGAACGTACGATTGAGGAACTTGACTTGTCTGTACGCTCATATAACTGTTTGAAACGTGCTGGTATCAATACTGTGCATGATTTGACAGAAAAATCTGAAGCAGAGATGATGAAAGTAAGAAATCTTGGACGCAAGAGTTTGGAAGAAGTGAAACTCAAACTCATTGATTTGGGTCTTGGATTAAAAGATAAATAAAGGAGGAATACATGGCTTACCGTAAACTAGGACGCACTAGCTCACAACGTAAAGCAATGCTTCGCGATTTGACAACTGACCTTTTGATCAACGAATCAATCGTGACAACTGAAGCTCGTGCTAAAGAAATCCGTAAAACTGTTGAAAAAATGATTACTCTAGGTAAACGTGGTGATTTGCATGCACGTCGTCAAGCTGCTGCTTTCGTGCGTAATGAAATCGCATCTGAAAACTATGATGAAGCAACTGATAAGTACACTTCTACTACAGCACTTCAAAAATTGTTCTCAGAAATCGCACCTCGTTACGCAGACCGTAACGGTGGATACACTCGTATCCTTAAAACTGAACCACGTCGTGGTGATGCAGCGCCAATGGCGATCATCGAATTAGTATAAAATCATCAATTTTGTTGAGTGTTATGATGATGGAGCCTCGTGCTCTTAGTCTAGCTCTGGTCTACCGCTAGGACTTTTGTCCTAGCGGGAACACTCATCATAAGATGGTAGGGTAGACGCTTGTTTACGAAATTGTTTTTCTTTTAAGAACAATTTCGTAAGCAGGCGTTTTTTAGTTTTTTTGAAGTAAATGTGCTATACTGAGAAAAAAGAAAAATATAGATATGGTTATTTTTCTATGATTTCAAAGATGGAGGACCAATATGAAAGCTATTATAACTGTTGTTGGAAAAGATAAGGGTGGTATTGTTGCAGGTGTTGCGACTAAGATTGCTGAATTAGGATTAAATATTGATGATATTTCACAAACTGTCTTGGATGAGTTTTTTACCATGATGGCTGTAGTATCCAGTGATGAAAAACAAGATTTTACTCAACTAAGAAATGAGTTTGAAGCTTTTGGCCAGACCTTGAATGTCAAAATCAATATTCAGAGCGCGGCTATTTTCGATGCTATGTACAATATCTAGGAGGTGCTTATGGATATTAGACAAGTTACCGAAACTATTGCAATGATTGAAGAGCAGAATTTTGATATTCGTACCATTACCATGGGAATTTCTCTTCTTGATTGTATTGATCCAGATATTGATAGGGCTGCAGATAAAATATATGAAAAAGTTACGAATAAGGCGGCAAATTTAGTGGCTGTTGGTGATGAAATTGCTGCTGAGTTAGGTATACCTATTGTCAATAAACGTGTATCAGTAACACCGATTTCTCTAATTGGTGCTGCTACAGATGCAAGGGACTATGTACCATTAGCCAAAGCTTTAGATAGAGCAGCAAAAGAAATTGGTGTTGATTTTATTGGTGGCTTTTCTGCCTTAGTTCAAAAAGGTTACCAAAAAGGAGATGAAATACTCATCAACTCGATTCCACGTGCTTTAGCTGAGACAGACAAAGTTTGTTCTTCAGTAAATATTGGATCAACTAAGTCTGGAATCAATATGACCGCTGTAGCTGATATGGGTCGAATTATCAAGGAGACAGCTGAGCTTTCAGATATGGGGGCTGCAAAACTTGTCGTTTTTGCCAATGCAGTTGAGGACAATCCTTTTATGGCCGGAGCCTTTCATGGTGTTGGCGAAGCTGATGTTATTATTAATGTTGGTGTGTCAGGTCCTGGTGTAGTTAAACGTGCCTTAGAAAAAGTTCGTGGGCAAAGCTTTGATGTAGTGGCAGAGACTGTTAAGAAAACAGCTTTCAAGATTACCCGGATTGGTCAATTAGTTGGACAGATGGCTAGTGAAAGACTAGGTGTTGATTTTGGTATTGTTGATCTAAGTTTAGCTCCGACTCCAGCAGTTGGGGACTCTGTAGCTCGGGTTCTGGAAGAAATGGGACTTGAAACAGTTGGGACTCATGGGACGACTGCCGCTTTAGCTCTTTTAAATGACCAAGTAAAAAAAGGCGGAGTAATGGCTTGCAACCAAGTCGGTGGTCTGTCAGGTGCTTTCATCCCAGTTTCAGAAGATGAGGGTATGATAGCAGCAGTGCAAAATGGTTCCCTAAATCTTGAGAAATTAGAAGCCATGACTGCTATCTGTTCAGTTGGCTTGGATATGATTGCCATTCCAGAAGATACTCCCGCAGAAACGATTGCGGCTATGATTGCGGATGAGGCAGCAATTGGTGTTATTAATATGAAAACCACAGCTGTCCGTATCATTCCAAAGGGTAAAGAAGGCGATATGATTGAGTTTGGTGGCTTGCTAGGAACTGCCCCAGTTATGAAAGTCAATAGAGCTTCTTCGGCTGATTTCATTGCTCGTGGAGGACAGATTCCTGCTCCAATTCATAGTTTTAAAAATTAATAAAAAAATAAAATGATTTAAGTTCAATTTAAGGATAGGTGTGTATACTCTAATCATTAAATAAAGACCTCCTAACTTTATTTAATAGAAATCCTAAACTTTTTCATAATAATCTCCTACAAAAGTCGCTCGTAAGAGTGGCTTTTGTTTTGTATTCTTTAAAAAACTAGTAAAATTTCATTGATTCTTGTCAAATTTTTAAGAATGGCTACTTTTTTTCGAAGTCAAACCAGCCTAAAACCTTGCCATGATTGGCTTTTTGAAAAATTATGGTATAATAGTAGTAGTTTTATTAGATGGAGTAGAATTTTTGAGAAAAAGCTTTCGTGTAAAAAAAGAGAAAGATTTCGACGCCATATTTAAAAAGGGAGCAAGTGTAGCTAATCGAAAATTTGTTATTTATCGATTAGAAAACAATGAAACACATTTTCGAGTAGGTTTATCAGTCAGTAAAAAATTAGGAAATGCTGTGACAAGAAACCAAATCAAGAGAAGAATCCGGCATGTTCTCATTCAAAATAGTAATCAAATTGTTGATAATGTCGATTTTGTTGTAATTGCTCGAAAAGGCGTTGAACTATTAGAATATGCAGAAATTGAAAAAAACTTACTTCATGTTTTGAGATTAGCAAAGATTTACCAGGAAGGAAATAAGAGTGAAGAAGAAATTACAATTGACTAGTTTGTTAGGTTTGTCCTTGTTGGTAATGACTGCTTGTGCAACTAGTGAAGTATCTGCAGATTCTGCAGACTTTTGGAGTAAACTTGTTTATTTTTTTGCTGAAACTATTCGATTTTTGTCATTTGATGTCAGCATTGGTTTAGGGATTATTCTGTTCACAGTATTGATTAGAACAATACTGTTACCAGTCTTTCAAACACAAATGGTGGCTTCCAGAAAAATGCAAGAGGCGCAACCTCTTATCAAAGAATTGCGCGAACGTTATCCAGGTCGCGACATGGAAAGTCGTACTAAGCTAGATCAGGAAACACGTAAATTATTTCAAAGAATTAGGCATTAAGCAATCCGCATCCTTCTGGCCGCTTTTGATTCAAATGCCAATTCTATTGGCTCTTTTCCAAGCTTTATCAAACGTAGATTTTTTGAAGACAGGCCACTTCTTATGGTTCAATCTAGGTGGAGCTGATACTACTTTCGTACTACCTATTTTAGCTGCCCTATTCACCTTCCTCAGTAGTTGGCTTTCAAATAAAGCTTTGCCTGAGAAAAATGGTGCAATGACAGGTATGATGTATGGGATGCCTGTTATAATCTTCTTTTTTGCAATATCTGCTCCAAGTGGTGTCGCTCTTTACTGGGCGGTTTCAAATGCTTATCAAGTATTGCAAACTTACCTTTTGAACAACCCCTTCAAAATCATTGCAGAGCGTGAAGCTGATGTGCAAGCTAAGAAGGATTTAGAAGTTAAGAAAAGAAAAGCTCTAAAGAAAGCACAGAAAAAGAAAAAGTAAGGAGAAATCTGATAATGGTATTATTTACAGGTTCAACAGTTGAAGAAGCAATCCAAAGGGATTGAATGAATTAAATATTCCGAGAATGAAAGCTCATATCAAAGTTGTTTCGAGAGAGAAAAAGGGATTTTTTGGACTTTTTGGTACAAAACCAGCTCAAGTTGATATCGAAGCAATCAGTGAGACAACCGTTGTAAAAGCAAATCAGCAGGCAATCAAGGGTGTTCCAAAAGAAATCAATGAACAAAATGAACCCGTTAAGACAGTCAGCGAAGCAACCGTTGATTTGGGACATGTAGTTGCAGCCATCAAGAAGATTGAAGAAGAAGGCCAAGAAATCTCTGAAGAAGTCAAGGCTGAAATTCTTAAGAATGATAAAGAAGCCAGCACGATTTTAGAAGAAACAGGCCATATTGAAGTTTTAAAAGAATTGCAACCTGAAGAAACTCAAGATGAAGTTGAGCCTGAAAAAGGCAGCGACTTAGAAAATCTTGGTTTGAAAGTCGAGCCAACATACGACACCGAAAAGGTTGTTGAAGAAGTAACCAATTATGTTCAAGCAATCATCGATGATATGGATGTTGAGGGAACTATTTCTAGCACCTCTAACCGTCGCTCTATCAACATGCAAATCGATACAAATGAGCCAGGTCGTATCATTGGTTACCATGGTAAGGTTTTGAAATCTCTTCAACTTTTGGCACAAAATTACCTCTACAATCGTTATTCAAAAACTTTCTACATTACTATCAACGTGAATGATTATGTAGAACATCGTGCAGAAGTGTTACAAAGTTATGCTCAAAAATTAGCTACACGTGTCTTGGAAGAAGGCCGTAGTCAGATGACAGATCCAATGTCAAGCAGTGAGCGTAAAATTATCCATCGTATCATCTCACGAATGGAAGGTGTAACCAGCTACTCTGAAGGTGACGAGCCAAATCGTTACGTTGTAGTTGACACAGAATAAAAAATGAAAAATCAGGGGAAACCTGATTTTTTTCTAACTAAAGAAGGAGTAAAATGAAAGAAATAAAAGACTATCTTGCTTATCAAGAAGAACAGTACCGGAATCCTGAAAAAGCAGGAACTGAAAAGAATAAAATGCTAGACCTGCGTCAAAAAGGGCAGGAAGCGCGAAAGGCATTTACTCACCTAGCGGAATGTTTTCAAGCTAGGCATTCCGATTGGAATTTACACCCAACCAGTCAATGGATGAATCAAGCGCAGAGATTACGACCACATTTTTGGGTTTATCTACAGCGTGAGGGGAAAGTGACAGAGCCAATGATGGCTCTTCGTTTGTATGGAAATCAGAATAATTGGGGAATCTCTATAGAAGTCAGCTTTGTAGAGAGAAAGAAAGATGAGACTACCTTGTCAAAACAGGCTAAATATTGGATATCCCAGTGGTTGATGGAATCTATTATTGGGTTCAGAAAAACGATGAAAGCTATAGAGTACAAGCTACTGAGGAGAATAGACAACTTTTAAGACAACAATTATCCAATCATGAGATTCGTAAGGTTTTAGTAAAAGTTGATATTCCAGTAGCCGATGATGATACTATAGATAAGGTTCTAGATAAACTTGATAGAGGTTTTGAAAAACTATCACCTTACTATCAAGTGACTAGAAATTAGTATAATCGGCTGAGTCATTTTATAGTAAATTGTTTTATTGCTATTCTATCTGTTTTTTCATATAATAGTAGAATAGGATATGTGATAAACTTATCACCTTAAATAGAAAGGAAATTCTATGTCAAATCTATCTGTTAATGCTATTCGTTTCTTGGGTATTGACGCTATTAATAAAGCGAATTCAGGTCACCCAGGGGTGGTAATGGGTGCAGCACCGATGGCTTACAGCCTTTTCACTAAAGAACTTCGTATCAATCCAGCTCAACCAAACTGGATCAACCGCGACCGTTTCATTCTTTCAGCTGGTCACGGATCAATGCTTCTCTATGCCCTTCTTCACCTTTCTGGATTTGAAGATGTGAGCATGGATGAAGTGAAGAGCTTCCGTCAATGGGGTTCTAAAACTCCAGGTCACCCAGAATTTGGTCATACAGCAGGGGTTGATGCAACAACAGGTCCTCTAGGACAAGGGATTGCAACTGCGACAGGTTTTGCACAAGCAGAACGTTTCCTTGCAGCCAAGTATAACCGCGAAGGTTATAACATCTTTGATCACTACACATATGTTATCTGTGGAGATGGTGACTTGATGGAAGGTGTATCAAGTGAAGCTGCTTCTTATGCAGGTTTGCAGAAACTTGACAAATTGGTTGTTCTCTATGATTCAAATGATATCAACTTGGACGGTGAGACAAAAGATTCATTCACAGAGAGTGTCCGCGATCGTTATAATGCTTACGGTTGGCATACAGCCTTGGTAGAAGATGGGACAGACTTAGAAGCTATTCAAGCAGCTATTGAAGAAGCTAAGGCTTCAGGGAAACCATCTTTGATTGAAGTAAAAACTGTTATTGGTTATGGATCTCCAAACAAACAAGGAACTAATGCCGTACACGGTGCTCCTCTTGGTGCAGACGAAACTGCTGCAACTCGTCAAGCCCTTGGTTGGGACTACGAACCATTTGAAATCCCAGCAGAAGTTTATGCTGATTTCAAAGAAAATGTTGCGGACCGAGGTGCATCCGCATATGAAGCATGGACAAAACTAGTTGCAGATTATAAAGAAGCTTACCCAGAGCTTGCTACAGAAGTGGAAGCCATCATCGACGGACGCGATCCAGTTGAATTGACTCCAGAAGACTTCCCAGCTTTAGAAATGGCTTCTCTCAAGCAACTCGTAACTCGAGTCAGGATGCTTTAAATGTAGTGGCTGCTAAATTGCCAACCTTCCTTGGTGGATCAGCTGACCTTGCTCATTCAAATATGACTTACATCAAAACTGACGGACTTCAGGACGATGCAAATCGCTTGAACCGTAATATCCAATTTGGTGTTCGTGAATTTGCAATGGGTACAGTTTTGAACGGAATGGCTCTTCACGGTGGACTTCGAGTTTACGGTGGAACTTTCTTCGTATTCTCAGACTACCTTAAAGCAGCAGTTCGTTTGTCAGCTCTACAAGGTCTTCCTGTAACCTATGTCTTTACTCACGATTCAATCGCAGTTGGTGAAGATGGACCAACTCATGAACCAATTGAGCACTTGGCAGGTCTTCGTGCGATTCCAAACCTTAATGTTTTCCGTCCAGCAGATGCGCGTGAAACTCAAGCAGCTTGGTACCTTGCAGTGAAGAGCGAGAAAACACCAACTGCCCTCGTCTTGACTCGTCAAAACTTGACTGTTGAAGAAGGAACAGACTTTAATAAGGTTGCGAAAGGTGCTTATGTTGTCTATGAAAATGCAGCAGACTTTGACACGATTTTGATTGCAACAGGTTCAGAAGTGAACCTAGCTGTTTCAGCTGCTAAAGAATTGGCAAGTCAAGGTGGAAAAGTTCGCGTAGTTAGCATGCCATCTACGGATGTCTTTGATGCACAAGATGCCGCATACAAAGAAGAAATCTTACCAAATGCAGTTCGTCGCCGTGTGGCGGTTGAAATGGGAGCGACTCAAAACTGGTACAAATACGTTGGTCTTGATGGAGCAGTTCTCGGTATTGATACCTTTGGAGCATCTGCACCAGCTCCAAAAGTGTTAGCAGAGTATGGATTTACAGTTGATAACTTAGTGGAAATTGTAAACAACTTGAAATAAGAAAAATCAGAGCTTTGCTCTGGTTTTTTATTGACCTAAAACTAAGGTACAACCTTGTAAAAGTAGCTGAAATTTGATATAGTAGTCCTATGTAAAATACAAAGGAGAAAATACTATGGAAAATATTAGTCCAAATTTAACATTTGTGATTATGCTTGTAGGGATGTTTGCTTTGATGTTCTTTATGCAACGTTCTCAAAAGAAACAAGCTGAAAAACGCATGGAGAGTCTCAATAAACTTCAAAAAGGCTATGAAGTCATTACTATCGGTGGTTTATACGGTACAGTTGATGAAGTTGATACCGAAAACAAAACGATTGTACTTGATGTAGACGGAGTATACTTGACTTTTGAACTTGGAGCTATCAAATCTGTCTTGCCACTTAAAGAGGCTGTTACATCAGAAGGTACAGTTGTTGATGGTGAAAGCGCGATTGAAGAATAAAACGGGGTGGATCTCATACCCCTTTTTCTATGAAGATGAGGAACAATAATGAAGAGAGTTGTTTTTGTATGTCTTGGTAATATTTGCCGTAGTCCTATGGCAGAATTTGTTATGAAATCTTTAACCGATGATTATGAGATTGAAAGTAGAGCAACTTCTTCTTGGGAACATGGCAATACAATTCACAAAGGAACTCAGAAAATTTTTAAAGCTCACGAGATTCCTTACGATTCATCAAAAACATCACAGCAAATTTCTAAGGATGATTTTGAATATTTTGATTATGTCATTGGAATGGACGAGTCCAACCTTCTAGATTTGACTCGAATGTGTCCTCAAGACCAACAACACAAGCTAGAGGCATTTGCTTCTGAGGGTGTTCCTGATCCATGGTATACAGGTGATTTTGATGAAACTTACGATCGAGTTTTAACTGGTTGCCAAGCTTGGCTAACACGTTTAGAAAATGAGGCAAAAAATGGATAATTTAAAGAAATTCTATGATAAGTACAGTGTCTATATAACGCGTCCTCGTTTGGAAATTGTAACAGTAGTAGTCATAGCTCTTTGTGCTATATTTGTATTTGTAGGGAATATGCCTAAGCAAGGAGTTTTAAAACTGGATGGCGATTCACTTGTATATGATGGAAGTATTGTTCGTGGAAAGATGAATGGCAAAGGCACAATGACCTTCTCAAATGGCGACACTTATACTGGTGAATTTAAAAATGGAGCATTTAACGGTAAAGGAACCTACCAAGCTAAAGAGGGCTGGGTTTATGAAGGTGACTTTGTTAATGGCCAAGCTGAAGGAAAAGGAAAACTGACTACAGAGCAAGAAGTTGTCTATGAAGGTGACTTTAAACAAGGGCTCTTCCAACAAGCACAATAACCTCCTCTTAGAGGGGGTAATATACCGCACTTATAGAAAGCGCTTACATGGAAATTAAGACGCCTTTCAATACCCTTTTTACAATGAAGTTTGTGAAAAATAAAAGTTTTATGAGATTATTCACAAAGTATAAGCTAAAAAGCGTATGGGTAGGGGTGTGCAAAATTATTTTCACAAGCGAATAAAAAAAGTTTGTGAAATTTCTATGAAACTGTTTACAAATCTTGAAAAAAGAGTTATAATAAGATTGTGAAAAAATTAACAAAGGACTTACAATCCTTGAAAGCTATGGAGGAAAATATGGCTGATAAAAAAACTGTAACACCAGAGGAAAAGAAACTCGCTGCTGAAAAGCATGTCGATGGATTGGTGCAAAAAGCTTTGGTTGCCCTTGAAGAAATGCGTAAACTTGACCAAGATCAAGTCGATTATATTGTAGCAAAAGCTTCAGTTGCAGCTCTTGATGCCCACGGAGAATTGGCTTTACATGCCTTTGAAGAAACAGGACGTGGAGTATTTGAAGATAAAGCGACTAAGAACTTGTTTGCCTGTGAGCACGTAGTAAACAACATGCGCCACACTAAAACAGTTGGTGTTATTGAAGAAGACGATGTGACAGGATTGACTCTTATCGCTGAACCAGTTGGTGTTGTTTGTGGTATCACTCCAACAACTAAACCCAACTTCAACAGCAATCTTTAAAGCTTTGATTTCATTGAAGACTCGTAATCCTATTGTCTTTGCATTCCACCCATCAGCTCAAGAATCATCAGCTCACGCTGCTCAAATCGTGCGTGATGCAGCGATTAAAGCAGGAGCTCCTGAAAACTGTGTACAGTGGATTACTGAACCATCTATGGAAGCAACTAGCGCATTGATGAACCACGAAGGTATTGCAACAATCCTTGCAACAGGTGGGAATGCCATGGTTAAAGCTGCATACTCATGTGGAAAACCAGCTCTTGGGGTAGGTGCCGGAAACGTTCCAGCTTATGTTGAAAAAAATCAGCTAATATTCGCCAAGCTGCTCACGATATCGTAATGTCTAAATCGTTTGACAATGGTATGGTCTGTGCGTCTGAACAAGCGGTTATTATTGATAAAGAAATTTATGATGAATTTGTAGCAGAGTTCAAATCTTACCACACTTACTTTGTAAACAAAAAAAGAGAAAAAGCTCTTCTTGAAGAATTCTGCTTCGGCGTGAAAGCAAACAGCAAAAAAACTGTGCTGGTGCAAAATTGAACGCTGACATCGTTGGTAAACCAGCAACTTGGATTGCAGAACAAGCAGGATTTACTGTCCCAGAAGGAACAAACATTCTTGCTGCAGAATGTAAAGAAGTTGGTGAAAATGAGCCATTGACTCGTGAGAAATTGTCACCAGTTATCGCAGTTTTGAAATCTGAAAGCCGTGAAGATGGTATTGCAAAAGCTCGTCAAATGGTTGAATTTAACGGTCTTGGGCACTCAGCAGCTATCCATACAGCTGATGAAGAATTGACTAAAGAATTTGGTAAAGCTGTTAAAGCTATTCGTGTTATCTGTAACTCACCTTCTACTTTCGGTGGTATCGGGGATGTATATAATGCCTTCTTGCCATCATTGACACTCGGATGTGGTTCTTACGGACGTAACTCAGTTGGGGATAACGTTAGCGCCATTAACCTCTTGAATATCAAAAAAGTCGGAAGACGGAGAAATAACATGCAATGGATGAAACTTCCTTCAAAAACATACTTTGAACGTGATTCAATTCAATACCTTCAAAAATGTCGTGACGTTGAGCGTGTCATGATCGTTACTGACCACGCTATGGTAGAGCTTGGCTTCCTTGATCGTATCATCGAACAACTTGACCTTCGTCGCAATAAGGTTGTTTACCAAATCTTTGCAGATGTAGAACCAGATCCAGATATCACTACAGTTGAACGTGGTACTGAGATTATGCGTTCCTTCAAACCAGATACAATCATCGCTCTTGGTGGTGGATCACCAATGGACGCTGCTAAAGTAATGTGGCTCTTCTATGAGCAACCAGAAGTGGACTTCCGTGACCTTGTACAAAAATTCATGGATATCCGTAAACGTGCCTTCAAATTCCCATTGCTTGGTAAGAAGACTAAATTCATCGCGATCCCAACTACATCTGGTACAGGATCTGAAGTAACTCCATTTGCCGTTATCTCTGATAAAGCAAACAACCGTAAATACCCAATCGCTGACTACTCATTGACACCAACTGTGGCAATCGTAGACCCTGCCTTGGTATTGACAGTTCCTGGATTTGTTGCTGCTGACACTGGTATGGACGTATTGACTCACGCGACTGAAGCTTACGTATCACAAATGGCTAGCGACTACACTGACGGTCTTGCTCTTCAAGCGATCAAACTCGTATTTGAAAACCTTGAAAGCTCAGTTAAGAATGCAGACTTCCACTCACGTGAGAAAATGCATAACGCTTCAACTATTGCTGGTATGGCCTTTGCTAATGCCTTCCTAGGTATTTCTCACTCAATGGCTCACAAGATTGGTGCACAATTCCACACAGTTCACGGACGTACAAATGCAATCTTGCTTCCATACGTTATCCGTTACAATGGTACACGCCCAGCTAAGACAGCTACATGGCCTAAGTACAACTACTACCGTGCAGATGAGAATATCAAGATATCGCTCGTATGCTTGGACTTCCAGCTTCTACTCCAGAAGAAGGGGTTGCATCTTTTGCTAAAGCTGTTTACGAACTCGGTGAGCGCGTAGGTATCGAAATGAACTTCAAAGCACAAGGTGTTGACGAGAAAGAATGGAAAGAACATTCACGTGAATTGGCCTTCCTTGCTTATGAAGATCAATGTTCACCTGCAAACCCACGTCTTCCAATGGTTGATCATATGCAAGAAATCATCGAAGATGCTTACTATGGTTACAAAGAAAGACCAGGACGTCTTAAATAATTGATTATCAGTCAGAGGCAGGAGTAATCCTGTCTCTTTTTTGTATTTCTTTTTTGGAAATGGTATAATAATCGCATCTATTTGTTTGAAAATCAAAGCTTTGATAATCGTGCGAGGGAGAAATGTAAGAGATGAATGATCTAGGGGAAAAGGTAAGACTTCTTAGAGAGGAGAAAGGTCTTAGTCGTCCAGTTTTTTGTGGGGATGAGTCAGAGTTGTCCGTTCGTCAGTTGGTCCGCATCGAAAAAGGAGAATTTCGTCCTACGATAAAAACACTTGAATATATTGCGGATAGGCTAGGTATTCCATCGTATGTCTTGATGCCAGACTATAAGGAATTACCCAAGCGTTACCAAGAATTAAAATACTTTCTTCTTCATCATCCTGACTATGGAGACAAGGAGTTGCAGGAACAAAAGGAAGAATATTTTGATGAGATTTTTGAGAGTTTTTATGATGATTTGCCACGTGATGAGAAGATGATAGTGGATTGTCTTCAAGCAATAGATGCAGTGAGAGCGACTAGTAATTCCTTATACGGAAGCAGTGTGATTGAGGACGGTCTTCAAGACTTACTATCCAGAGATGTATATAAAGCCGAGGATTGTTAAAATTGAGACTGTATTTCAACTGTCAGTTAATGGATGGTTTAAATGTGGGTGAGATAAAAGAATCTGAGCATGAAACCATTCTTTGTTTTCATGACAAACTAAGTTCTCAGGTTGATAAGATAGAGTTCGATTGTTTGGACTTGCTTAGAGATTCCTTGTTAGCTTCTTTAACTTGTATAGAGATTATGGGGTTGCTTCATTATTTTAAGAGGGCAGTCGAGACCTTAAATAAAATAGGGCAAAAAACACGAGATTTTCAAAAACAACCGATTGTCTTGATGGTGGAGTGGAAATATTATATTCAGACGGATTATGATACAGCCAAACAAAAGTATGAAGAAGCAAAAATGATGGCGAGAATGTTTGGCAATGAGAAGTTAATCGTTAGTTTAGATAATGAATGGGCCGAGGACCTAGAAAGATATCGTTAAATGGTTTATAGGAGTGACATTTCTGTCATTGGGGAAATGTCGCTTTTTTGTTACAATGAATTCGTAAAAAAGAGAGAGGAATTCTTTGATTCCTTTTGAATCTGATTGATAAATATAGTTTGTATCGATACACGATATCACAAGTGATTTAAAGGAGATGTCCATGTCTATTTTATCCATTAAAAATATTTCAAAATTTTACGCTTTGGACGGTAAAAATAGAGAACAAGCTTTAAGGAATATTAACTTGCAGATTGCAGAAGGGAAAATCACTGCGATTTATGGTCCGTCAGGCTGTGGAAAAACTAGTCTACTGAATATCATCAGTGGCCTAGATAGAGAGTATGAGGGAATTTTAGCTTTTAAAGGAGAACCTCTCAGGGATTTATCGGAGATTGAATTAACTCAATTCCGTAAAGATAATATTGGATTTGTCTTTCAAAACTTCAATCTCATTCCTCACCAGTCTGTTCTGGATAATGTCAAGTTGCCTCTCTATGTCAAAGATTTATCGGATAAAGAAATGACAAGGATTGCTCAGGAGCAACTTCTTAGTCTAGGCATGGAACCTTTTATGGCTAAAAATGTCAAGCAACTTTCTGGAGGTCAAAAAGCAACGTGTAGCGATTGCGCGTGCTCTGGTCAATCAACCGGATATGATTGTAGCTGATGAACCAACAGGATCGCTGGATTCTCAATCTCAAGAAATGGTATTAGAAGTATTTAAAAAGTTTGGCCAAATCTGGGAAAAACAGTACTGATTGTGACTCATAACCCAGAAGTAGCTGAATATGCAGATGTAATTATCAAAATGAAGGATGGTGAAGTCGTTGAAGAAGTCAAAAAAATAAAGGATTATCCTTTTAAAAATAAATTCAAACTTTCTTTGAGTAACTTTATGGAAAGAAAGTGGCGAAACTTGTTGATTGCAGTAGCAACCTCGATTGGTTTTGTCGGAGTATTGATTTCTTTTGGACTAGGGAATGCCTTGATTTCAATGATTGATGAAAATACAAACGGGGGCAAGCTCCCTTCTCAAGTCCAGATTGCACTGAATTCAAGCGTTGCTGGAAGAGGTTTTCTAAACCAAGAAGATAAGAACTATATCACGGATACGATTGGGAAAGAAAATATTAAATATCTAGAGAGTCCTTTTGGCATGACTATGTCAAAAATCAGTATAGACGGACAAGAAGTGGACTTAAATCAAACTATGCCTTCTTATGCTCAAGTTGTGAGTTTATATGAGGATACAAGTATCTCCGTTAGCAGTAATGAGAAAGAAAAAGTGCTAGCAGGGTCTATATACACTGATGCAAAAGAGCAGGGATTGACGATTCCGATGAGTCTACTGAAAAATTGGAATGAACAAACAGGGAACAATCTTACAGCTAGTGATGTTATAGGCAAAAAAGTATTAGCAAGCATTGTAGAAAATGGTGCTGAAGGTAGCAAGACTTCTCAATTTCAAACTCATATTGTACGTGTGATCAATGATGAAGATGACATGGAGGACAGTAACAGTTTTATGCCAGCCCATCAAATGGAAACGATTTTGAAAGAAGCTGGATTTACAAAGACTGTATCTTATTTTATTTTGGAACTCAAAGATCCATCTCAGACAAAAGCAGTAATAGAAGAATTACAAAAAAATAAGAAATATGCCGTTCTTTCTCAACAGGCCGTTCTTGATATTGTGATTACCTTTATTCGCGTCATCCAGGGACTATTGATTGTTCTTTCATCCCAAGCGATTGTGGTGGCAGCAGTTATGATAGGCATCATCATTTATATCAATATCATGCAACGTTCTAAGGAAATCGGTGTCATGAAGGCCGTTGGCTATCAAAATAGGGATGTGAAAGGAATTTTTATCTACGAAGCTCTTTGGATCGTAGGAATTGCCTTGTTTATAGCTTTCATCATTGCTCAAGGGATAGGCAGTCTAGCGAATGTTACTGTTCATCATTTTTATCCGTCTATCTCTAAAGTTTTTGAATTGAATCTTCTCTCAATTTTTGGAACTCTAATTTTTGCTTTACTACTTGGGTATATTTCAGCCTACTTCCCAGCTCGTAAAATTAGCAAAATGGATCCAGTGGAATCCTTACGCTACGAGTAGGGAAATAAATACAGTTGCTTCCTATCAAAAAGAAATTGACATAGAAAATCAAGGTCAGCACTTGCAATTAAGCTCAAATAGTTATATAATAGGTTCGTTGAAAGGTGATTTGTAGTGATTCAAGTTACTCTTTTCACAATAAAATTTTCATGATTTTCATAAGGAGGAAATCACTAATGGTAGTTAAAGTTGGTATTAACGGTTTCGGACGTATCGGTCGTCTTGCTTTCCGCCGTATCCAAAACGTAGAAGGTGTTGAAGTTACTCGCATCAACGACCTTACAGATCCAGTTATGCTTGCTCACTTGTTGAAATACGACACAACTCAAGGTCGTTTCGACGGTACTGTAGAAGTTAAAGAAGGTGGATTCGAAGTTAACGGTAAATTCGTTAAAGTTTCTGCTGAACGTGATCCAGAACAAATCGACTGGGCTACTGACGGTGTAGAAATCGTTCTTGAAGCAACTGGTTTCTTTGCTAAGAAAGATGCAGCTGAAAAACACCTTAAAGGTGGAGCTAAGAAAGTTGTTATCACTGCTCCTGGTGGAAACGACGTTAAAACAGTTGTATTTAACACTAACCACGATGTTCTTGATGGAACTGAAACAGTTATTTCAGGTGCTTCATGTACTACAAACTGCTTGGCTCCAATGGCTAAAGCTCTTCAAGATAACTTCGGTGTTGTAGAAGGATTGATGACTACTATCCATGCTTACACTGGTGACCAAATGATCCTTGACGGACCACACCGTGGTGGTGACCTTCGTCGTGCTCGCGCTGGTGCTGCAAACATCGTTCCTAACTCAACTGGTGCTGCTAAAGCTATCGGTCTTGTAATCCCAGAATTGAACGGTAAACTTGACGGATCTGCACAACGCGTTCCAACTCCAACTGGATCAGTTACTGAATTGGTAGCTGTTCTTGAAAAGAACGTTACTGTTGATGAAGTGAACGCAGCTATGAAAGCAGCAGCTAACGAATCATACGGTTACACAGAAGATCCAATCGTATCTTCAGATATCGTAGGTATGGCTTACGGTTCATTGTTTCGACGCAACTCAAACTAAAGTTCTTGACGTTGACGGTAAACAATTGGTTAAAGTTGTATCATGGTACGACAACGAAATGTCATACACTGCACAACTTGTACGTACTCTTGAATACTTCGCAAAAAAATTGCTAAATAATTTCTGAGTCGAAAAAAAGCAAGACCTATTGGTCTTGCTTTTTTTAGTATTAGTGAAGAAAAATGGATGATTTTATCATCCATTTTGTTTTTAATTCTCTTTCAAATGTATCTGAGAGTGTGGTAAAAGCATAATTGTTTTTAAAGTCAGAGGGTGGATAAAGGATAGTTTAAATGCGTGAAGCATCAGTCTCTTGTTTTTTTGAGTGTGGGTTGTAGAGAGGGTCTCCGAGGATTGGATGTCCGTGGTGAGATAGGTGGACTCGGATCTGATGAGTTCGCCCTGTTTTTTTAATCTACAACGAACGAGACTAGTTTTGTTTTGAAAATTCTTTTAATCGACTTACATGGGTTTCAGCGTATTGACCATTTTTTTGATCGACGACCCGTTTTTCTACGATCATGTCGATTACGCCCAATTTTATCTCGAAAGATCAGTTCTTTGGCTTCTGATTTTTCCTTCCACTAAGGCCCAGTATTCTCGCGAAATCTCTTTTTTTCTCTAATAATCGATTTAAGATAGGCAGATATAAATGGATTCTTAGCAAACAGTACGAGACCACTTGTTTCCATATCCAAGTCGATGAACAACATAGCAGGTTTGGCCGACATAGGCGCTGACATGATTGAGAAGAGCTATCTCATCTGGCTGATTTCCATGTGTCTTCATACCCTCAGGTTTATTGACGATAATTAAATGTTGGTCTTGATAGACTTCTTCGACAAGTTTGGGATTTCCCCAGAGAATTTTTTTGTAGGATAATCCTCCTCATCGAAAGATCAACTGACATTCATCTCCCAGCCTTGACCGTTTGATGCCAATGAACCTCTTCTTGATTAATGAGGATGTGTTTCTTGATTCTCAAAAAATGCCTTATTTTTTTCGAGGTATTAACAGCTGTTCTTCTAGAAAATGTTTGACAGTCATTTCGGGTAGAGAGTTGGGGATCGTAAAGGTAAATTTCATACTGATATTGTAACAAAAAAATCAATTTATTTGGACAGGGGAACTAGCAAAATTCTTGTCTTCCTATGGGGAAGATGATAAAATATACGCATGAAATTAGATACCTTATTTGAAAAAAATTTCTTTCTTTATTTAAAAAAAGAAGAATCTGAAATTGAAAAAAACAGAAATGAATGGAATTGAACAAGAAGAAAGTGTGTCGAGCAATTTACGGCGTTCAAGAGCAGGACGAAAGAAAGCGGGGCAATTGGCCCTGTTCGAAAATTTTGGCGTCGCTATCATCTGACAAAAATCTTTTTGATTCTTGGGCTTAGTGCCAGCTTGTTTGTTGGGGTCTATTTGTTTGCTCTAGCAAAATCGACAAATGTTACCGACTTACAAAACGCTTTAAAAACTCGCACTCTGATTTTTGACAGAGAGGAAAAAGAAGCAGGCGCCTTGTCAGGTCAAAAAGGCACCTATGTCGAACTTTCGAACATCAGTGAAGACTTACAAAATGCCGTCATTGCTACAGAAGATAGAAGTTTCTATAAGAACGATGGTATTAACTATGCTCGTTTTTTCCTAGCGATAGTGACGGCTGGACGCTCAGGTGGTGGTTCTACAATTACTCAGCAGTTGGCGAAAAATGCCTATCTTTCTCAAGATCAGACTGTACAGAGAAAGGCGAAAGAGTTCTTTTTAGCTTTGGAGTTAACAAAAAAATATAGCAAGAAAGAAATTCTGACTATGTACTTGAACAATGCCTACTTCGGAAATGGGGTTTGGGGTGTTGAAGATGCAAGTAAAAAATACTTTGGGGTTTCAGCTTCTCAACTGACGCTTGATGAAGCTGCAACTTTAGCCGGAATGCTCAAAGGGCCAGAATTGTATAACCCTTTGAATTCTATTGAAGATTCCACTAATCGTCGAGATACCGTCCTACAAAACATGGTCGCTGCTGGTTATATTGATAAGGACAAAGAAGCGGAAGCTTCGGGTGTTGATATGGCCTCTCAACTGCAAGATGCTTATGAAGGTAAAGTTTCAGACTACCGATATCCATCCTATTTTGATGCTGTTGTTAATGAAGCAATTGAAAAGTATAATCTAACTGAAGAAGAAATTGTGAACAACGGCTATCGTATATATACGGAATTAGATCAGAATTACCAGGCTAATATGCAGGTCATTTATGAAAACACAGATCTCTTTCCAACCGCAGAAGATGGAACTCATGCTGAGTCGGGCAGTGTCGCTCTAGAACCAAAAACAGGAGGAGTTCGCGGAGTTGTTGGTCGTGTAGCAGGAGATGATAAAGCAGGCTTCCGAAACTTCAACTATGCGACTCAATCAAAAAGAAGCCCAGGTTCAACTATTAAGCCCTTAGTTGTCTATACCCCAGCAGTCGAAGCTGGTTGGGCTCTAAATAAAGAGTTGGATAATCATACTATGGAGTATGGTGATTACAAGGTAGATAACTACGCAGGAATCAAAACGTCTCCTGAAGTTCCAATGTACCAAGCTTTAGCTGAGTCCCTAAACCTTCCTGCAGTAGCCACAGTTAAACAACTTGGCATCGACAAGGCATTTGAATCAGGTGAAAGATTTGGACTTGATTTAACGAATGTGGATCGTGTGTTGGGTGTTGCCCTAGGTGGTGGTGTGGAAACTAGTCCACTACAAATGGCACAAGCTTATGCAGCATTTGCAAATGAAGGTTTGATGCCTGAAGCGCATTTTATTACACGTATAGAAAATGCAAGTGGTCAAGTCATTGCTACACATAAGAATTCTCAAAAACGAGTGATAGACAAGTCAGTAGCGGATAAAATGACTAGCATGATGTTAGGGACCTTCACAAATGGTACAGGAATCAGTTCATCCCCAGATGATTATGTTATGGCTGGGAAAACAGGTACAACAGAAGCAGCCTTTAATCCAGTGTATACAAGTGACCAGTGGGTTATTGGTTATACACCTGATGTGGTGATCAGTCACTGGCTCGGTTTCCCGACAACCGATGAAAATCATTATCTAGCAGGTTCAACATCAAATGGCGCCGCTCATATTTTTAGAAGTATGGCAGAAACAATTCTTCCTTATACACCAGGAAGTACATTTACAGTTGAAAATGCCTATAAGATAAATGGAATTGCTCCTGAAAATGTTCCGAATCAGTCTACTGACAATGCTAGAGGGCGGTCAAATGACTCTATAAGTGACATTCAAAGTCGAGCCCAGAACCTTATTGATGAAGCAGAAAAAGCTATTTCAGATGCAAAAATTAAAGAAAAGGCAAAAACCGTCTGGGATACAATTGTAGATTTGTTCCAATAAATTTTTTAAAAGACAAGAGCATAACTCTTGTCTTTTTTATATCCTAAAAAGTCCCAAAAAACTTCCCAATGAAATATTAAACATTCAAAAAAATAAAATCAGGTAAGATAAATAACAAAATAGAAGAAATGTCATAATTCGTCTCATACCTCTGCTATACTAATGGCAGAAAAGGAGAATGACTATGTTAGACATGAATTACCACGAAGTAAAAGCTATTGTACATAAGTGTAGAAAAGAATACTACCTTCATTTATGGGAAAAAGAAGATTGGGATCAAGAGGGAATGATTTGCCTACATGAATTATTAGAAAATCACCCTGATTTTAAGGAAAATAAAAATAAGGAATTTTATACCTACTTCAAAACAAAGTTTCGAAATCGAATTTTGGATGCAGTCAGGAAGCAAGAAAGTTATAAAAGAAGATTGGATCGACAAGCTTATGAAGAAGTGAGCGAGATTAGCCATCGATTAGGCGAAGGGGGGTTGTTGATAGATGAGTCTTACGCATTACAAGAAGTTCTTAAAGAGTATCGAGCAGGATTAGGGAAAGAAAAATTGGAGTTATTTGAACGATTGTTAGCTGATGAGCGATTCAAAGGAAGAAAAGCAATGTTGAAAGAACTAAAACATGTGCTAAGAGATTTTTCTCCAAAAAGATAAAAAAACAAATCAAACTAGTTGACAAGATTCAAAAAGTGGGTATAATAGAAAGAGTTAAAAAGCTCAGGTCCGTTGGTCAAGGGGTTAAGACACCGCCTTTTCACGGCGGTAACACGGGTTCGAATCCCGTACGGACTATGTGTGTGTTGCAGTTAGGTTAATAGGAACAAAAAAAGTTAAAAAAACCTGTTGACAGAGAAAAGTGACTGTGATATACTAATATAGTTGTCGCTCGATAAGAATGAGTGACAAAGACCTTTGAAAACTGAACAAGACGAACCAATGTGCAGGGCACTATAACTTAAGGTTATAGTACTGAACAATGAAAAAACAATAAATCTGTCAGTGACAGAAATGAGTGAGAACTCAAACTTTTAATGAGAGTTTGATCCTGGCTCAGGACGAACGCTGGCGGCGTGCCTAATACATGCAAGTAGAACGCTGAAGGAAGGAGCTTGCTCTTTCCGGATGAGTTGCGAACGGGTGAGTAACGCGTAGGTAACCTGCCTGGTAGCGGGGGATAACTATTGGAAACGATAGCTAATACCGCATAACAGTAGATATCGCATGATATGTGCTTGAAAGATGCAATTGCATCACTACCAGATGGACCTGCGTTGTATTAGCTAGTTGGTGAGGTAACGGCTCACCAAGGCAACGATACATAGCCGACCTGAGAGGGTGATCGGCCACACTGGGACTGAGACACGGCCCAGACTCCTACGGGAGGCAGCAGTAGGGAATCTTCGGCAATGGACGGAAGTCTGACCGAGCAACGCCGCGTGAGTGAAGAAGGTTTTCGGATCGTAAAGCTCTGTTGTAAGAGAAGAACGAGTGTGAGAGTGGAAAGTTCACACTGTGACGGTATCTTACCAGAAAGGGACGGCTAACTACGTGCCAGCAGCCGCGGTAATACGTAGGTCCCGAGCGTTGTCCGGATTTATTGGGCGTAAAGCGAGCGCAGGCGGTTAGATAAGTCTGAAGTTAAAGGCTGTGGCTTAACCATAGTACGCTTTGGAAACTGTTTAACTTGAGTGCAAGAGGGGAGAGTGGAATTCCATGTGTAGCGGTGAAATGCGTAGATATATGGAGGAACACCGGTGGCGAAAGCGGCTCTCTGGCTTGTAACTGACGCTGAGGCTCGAAAGCGTGGGGAGCAAACAGGATTAGATACCCTGGTAGTCCACGCCGTAAACGATGAGTGCTAGGTGTTAGACCCTTTCCGGGGTTTAGTGCCGTAGCTAACGCATTAAGCACTCCGCCTGGGGAGTACGACCGCAAGGTTGAAACTCAAAGGAATTGACGGGGGCCCGCACAAGCGGTGGAGCATGTGGTTTAATTCGAAGCAACGCGAAGAACCTTACCAGGTCTTGACATCCCTCTGACCGCTCTAGAGATAGAGTTTTCCTTCGGGACAGAGGTGACAGGTGGTGCATGGTTGTCGTCAGCTCGTGTCGTGAGATGTTGGGTTAAGTCCCGCAACGAGCGCAACCCCTATTGTTAGTTGCCATCATTCAGTTGGGCACTCTAGCGAGACTGCCGGTAATAAACCGGAGGAAGGTGGGGATGACGTCAAATCATCATGCCCCTTATGACCTGGGCTACACACGTGCTACAATGGCTGGTACAACGAGTCGCAAGTCGGTGACGGCAAGCTAATCTCTTAAAGCCAGTCTCAGTTCGGATTGTAGGCTGCAACTCGCCTACATGAAGTCGGAATCGCTAGTAATCGCGGATCAGCACGCCGCGGTGAATACGTTCCCGGGCCTTGTACACACCGCCCGTCACACCACGAGAGTTTGTAACACCCGAAGTCGGTGAGGTAACCTTTTAGGAGCCAGCCGCCTAAGGTGGGATAGATGATTGGGGTGAAGTCGTAACAAGGTAGCCGTATCGGAAGGTGCGGCTGGATCACCTCCTTTCTAAGGATAAGGAATGCACATTGGTCTTGTTTAGTCTTGAGAGGTCTTGTGGGGCCTTAGCTCAGCTGGGAGAGCGCCTGCTTTGCACGCAGGAGGTCAGCGGTTCGATCCCGCTAGGCTCCATTGGTGAGAGATCACCAAGTAATGCACATTGAAAATTGAATATCTATATCAAATAGTAACAAGAAAATAAACCGAAAACGCTGTAGTATTAATAAGAGTTTATGACTGAAAGGTCAAAAAAATAAGGTTAAGTTAATAAGGGCGCACGGTGGATGCCTTGGCACTAGGAGCCGAAGAAGGACGTGACAAACGACGATATGCCTTGGGTAGCTGTAAGTAAGCGATGATCCAGGGATTTCCGAATGGGGGAACCCAACAGGTACTACCTGTTACCCATATCTGTTAAGGATATGAGGAGGAAGACGCAGTGAACTGAAACATCTAAGTAGCTGCAGGAAGAGAAAGCAAAAGCGATTGCCTTAGTAGCGGCAGAGCAGAAAGCAGCAGGAGGGCAAACCGAAGAGTTTACTCTTCGGGGTTGTAGGACTGCAATGTGGACTCAAAGATTATAGAAGAATGATATGGGAAGATCAGCCAAAGAGAGTGAGAGCCTCGTATTCAAAATAGTCTTTGTACCTAGCAGTATCCTGAGTACGGCGGGACACGTGAAATCCCGTCGGAATCTGGGAGGACCATCTCCCAACCCTAAATACTCCCTAGTGACCGATAGTGAACCAGTACCGTGAGGGAAAGGTGAAAAAGCACCCCGGGAGGGAGTGAAATAGAACCTGAAACCGTGTGCCTACAACAAGTTCGAGCCCGTTAATGGGTGAGAGCGTGCCTTTTGTAGAATGAACCGGCGAGTTACGATATGATGCGAGGTTAAGTTGAAGAGACGGAGCCGTAGGGAAACCGAGTCTGAATAGGGCGCATTAGTATCATGTCGTAGACCCGAAACCATGTGACCTACCCATGAGCAGGTTGAAGGTGCGGTAAGACGCACTGGAGGACCGAACCAGGGCACGTTGAAAAGTGCTTGGATGACTTGTGGGTAGCGGAGAAATTCCAAACGAACTTGGAGATAGCTGGTTCTCTCCGAAATAGCTTTAGGGCTAGCGTCGACATCAAGATTCTTGGAGGTAGAGCACTGTTTGGGTGAGGGGTCCATCCCGGATTACCAATCTCAGATAAACTCCGAATGCCAATGAATTATGGTCGGCAGTCAGACTGCGAGTGCTAAGATCCGTAGTCGAAAGGGAAACAGCCCAGACCACCAGCTAAGGTCCCAAAATAATTGTTAAGTGGAAAAGGATGTGGGGTTGCACAGACAACTAGGATGTTAGCTTAGAAGCAGCTATTCATTCAAAGAGTGCGTAATAGCTCACTAGTCGAGTGACCCTGCGCCGAAAATGTACCGGGGCTAAAACAATTTACCGAAGCTGTGGATACCTTTATAGGTATGGTAGGAGAGCGTTCTATGTGTGGAGAAGGTGTACCGTGAGGAGCGCTGGAACGCATAGAAGTGAGAATGCCGGTATGAGTAGCGAAAGACAGGTGAGAATCCTGTCCACCGTAAGACTAAGGTTTCCAGGGGAAGGCTCGTCCGCCCTGGGTTAGTCGGGACCTAAGGAGAGACCGAAAGGTGTATCCGATGGACAACAGGTTGATATTCCTGTACTAGAGTATGTAGTGATGGAGGGACGCAGTAGGCTAACTAAAGCAGACGATTGGAAGTGTCTGTCTAAGCAGTGAGGTGTGAATTGAGTTAAATGCTTAGTTCTATAACATTGAGCTGTGATGGGGAGCGAAGTTTAGTAGCGAAGTTAGTGATGTCACACTGCCAAGAAAAGCTTCTAGCGTTTAAACATACTCTACCCGTACCGCAAACCGACACAGGTAGTCGAGGCGAGTAGCCTCAGGTGAGCGAGAGAACTCTCGTTAAGGAACTCGGCAAAAATGACCCCCGTAACTTCGGGAGAAGGGGTGCTGACTTTAGGTCAGCCGCAGTGAATAGGCCCAAGCAACTGTTTATCAAAAACACAGCTCTCTGCTAAATCGTAAGATGATGTATAGGGGGTGACGCCTGCCCGGTGCTGGAAGGTTAAGAGGAGTGCTTAGGAGTAATCCGAAGGTATGAATTGAAGCCCCAGTAAACGGCGGCCGTAACTATAACGGTCCTAAGGTAGCGAAATTCCTTGTCGGGTAAGTTCCGACCCGCACGAAAAGGCGTAATGATTTGGGCACTGTCTCAACGAGAGACTCGGTGAAATTTTTAGTACCTGTGAAGATGCAGGTTACCCGCGACAGGACGGAAAGACCCCATGGAGCTTTACTGCAGTTTGATATTGAGTGTCTGTACCACATGTACAGGATAGGTAGGAGTCTATGAGATCAGGGACGCCAGTTTCGAAGGAGACGTTGTTGGGATACTACCCTTGTGTTATGGCCACTCTAACCCGGATAGGTGATCCCTATCGGAGACAGTGTCTGACGGGCAGTTTGACTGGGGCGGTCGCCTCCTAAAAGGTAACGGAGGCGCCCAAAGGTTCCCCTCAGAATGGTTGGAAATCATTCGCAGAGTGTAAAGGTATAAGGGAGCTTGACTGCGAGAGCTACAACTCGAGCAGGGACGAAAGTCGGGCTTAGTGATCCGGTGGTTCCGTATGGAAGGGCCATCGCTCAACGGATAAAGCTACCCTGGGGATAACAGGCTTATCTCCCCCAAGAGTTCACATCGACGGGGAGGTTTGGCACCTCGATGTCGGCTCGTCGCATCCTGGGGCTGTAGTCGGTCCCAAGGGTTGGGCTGTTCGCCCATTAAAGCGGCACGCGAGCTGGGTTCAGAACGTCGTGAGACAGTTCGGTCCCTATCCGTCGCGGGCGTAGGAAATTTGAGAGGATCTGCTCCTAGTACGAGAGGACCAGAGTGGACTTACCGCTGGTGTACCAGTTGTCTTGCCAAAGGCATCGCTGGGTAGCTATGTAGGGAAGGGATAAACGCTGAAAGCATCTAAGTGTGAAACCCACCTCAAGATGAGATTTCCCATGATTTTATATCAGTAAGAGCCCTGAGAGATGATCAGGTAGATAGGTTAGAAGTGGAAGTGTGGCGACACATGTAGCGGACTAATACTAATAGCTCGAGGACTTATCCAAAGTAACTGAGAATATGAAAGCGAAGGTTTTCTTGGAATTTGATAGATATTCAATTTTGAGTAGGTATTACTCAGAGTTAAGTGACGATAGCCTAGGAGATACACCTGTACCCATGCCGAACACAGAAGTTAAGCCCTAGAACGCCGGAAGTAGTTGGGGGTTGCCCCCTGTGAGATATGGAAGTCGCTTAGCTCGAGGGAGTTTAGCTCAGCTGGGAGAGCATCTGCCTTACAAGCAGAGGGTCAGCGGTTCGATCCCGTTAACTCCCATAGGTCCCGTAGTGTAGCGGTTATCACGTCGCCCTGTCACGGCGAAGATCGCGGGTTCGATTCCCGTCGGGACCGTAATAACGAAAGTTATTAAGACTCGTTAGCTCAGTTGGTAGAGCAATTGACTTTTAATCAATGGGTCACTGGTTCGAGCCCAGTACGGGTCATATTTGCGGGTTTGGCGGAATTGGCAGACGCACCAGATTTAGGATCTGGCGCTTAACGGCGTGGGGGTTCAAGTCCCTTAACCCGCATAATAGAAATCAGCCGGCTTAGCTCAGTTGGTAGAGCATCTGATTTGTAATCAGAGGGTCGCGTGTTCAAGTCATGTAGCCGGCATTTTTTTTAATATAAACCAGAGTCGATGCGAACGTAGTTCAGTGGTAGAACACCACCTTGCCAAGGTGGGGGTCGCGGGTTCGAATCCCGTCGTTCGCTTAGAGAGGCCGGGGTGGCGGAACTGGCAGACGCACAGGACTTAAAATCCTGCGATTGGTAACGATCGTACCGGTTCGATTCCGGTCCTCGGCATATATTGAAGAGCACCCTTAGCTCAACTGGATAGAGTACCTGACTACGAATCAGGCGGTTAGAGGTTCGACTCCTCTAGGGTGCATTAAACAATTAATTCGGGAAGTAGCTCAGCTTGGTAGAGTACTTGGTTTGGGACCAAGGTGTCGCAGGTTCGAATCCTGTCTTCCCGATTGTTATAACTTATTAAGTAGACCAATGAAGGTCTTTTTTATTTTTCATTATAGTTACTTTTTCTATTTATTTAATTTTCTTAACTTCTATAAAAAACTTGCTATCTTGACTAAAACTAAGGTATACTAGTAGTTAATAAGCTTTTTAAAAATTTTAAATGAGATATCATGTTGTAAATGAGTGTAAGTTATGGGTTTTAGAAAATTTCGATTATTGATGTCCAAGTATGGCTTTAGTATTGCGATAATTCTGATAGAATTATTTGTTATTTTTGGCATTATTCTTTACATGAGCCAGATTGCACCAATTATTTGGGTGACTCTTGTATTTTTGATCAGCGTAGCAACCGTTATAGCGATTGTTAATCGTTCGATGACGCCTGAAAGCAAAGTAACTTGGTTGATTGTGACCTTTGTGCCGGTGTTTGGTCCACTGCTTTATCTCATGTTCGGTGAGAGAAGACTATCAAAAAAAGAACTGAAACAACTCCAGGAATTGAATTCTATTGCATTTCATGAGAATAATGGGCGCCAACTCCATTTGCAACTACAGGAGACAGATAAATCAGCTTACGGAATTATCAATGCCTTGCTACATATGGATAATAATGCAGAAGTCTATGACCAGACAGATTCACAATTTTTCGCAAGTGGTGAGGAAATGTGGCAACAGATGCTGGAGGATCTAAAAAGAGCTGAAAAGTTTATTTTTCTTGAATACTATATTGTCGAAGAGGGCTTGATGTGGGATAGCATGCTCGAAATTCTAGAAGAAAAAGCTGCTCAGGGAGTTGAAGTCAAGATGCTCTATGACGATATTGGTTGTATGGTGACTTTGCCTGGAGATTATACCGTTCATTTGCGGTCTAAAGGGATTAATGCTCATAAGTTTAATAAGGTGATTCCTCGTATGACAGTGGCCTATAACAACCGTGACCACCGTAAAATCTTGGTTATTGATGGGCAGATTTCCTACACTGGTGGGATCAACCTTGCAGACGAATATATCAATCATATTGAACGTTTTGGACACTGGAAAGATAGTGGAATTCGGATAGATGGTCCGGCGACTCAAGCCTTTACAAGACTATTTCTCATGAACTGGTACATCAACCGTGGGGAAATCAGTGATTTTGATCAGTATCATTTGGAAAATCAGACACGTTCTGGTAATGGTCTTTGTATCCCATATGGTAGTGGACCAAAGCCTATCTATAGAATGAAGGTGGGTAAAATTGTCTATCAAAATCTGTTTAATCAAGCAGAGGATTTTGTTTATATCACAACGCCTTATCTCATTATTGATTATGATTTAACAGAGGATATAAAGAATGCGGCGATGCGAGGTGTAGATGTGAGAATAGTCACACCCCACATACCAGATAAGAAGCTCATTCAACTTGTAACACGGGGAGCTTATCCAGATCTTTTATCTGCGGGTGTTCGAATTTTTGAATACACACCTGGTTTTATCCATAGTAAGCAAATGATTGTTGATGATCGATTTGCGGCTGTCGGCACTATTAACTTGGATTATCGTAGCTTGGTTCACCACTATGAAAATGCAGTACTACTTTACAAAACAGAGTCAATCGCAGATATTCGCAAAGATTTTGAAGAAATTTTTGAACAATCTCAAGAAATCTTCTCGGATACCATAAATCCTACCTGGTATCAAATGATGATTAAAGAAGTGACACAGTTATTTGCACCTATGCTTTAATTGAAAGAGACGGTTTTTCGTCTCTTTTTCTGTAAGCAGTTTCCTTGACTTTTCCTAGTATTTGCGTTACTATATGTCCATATAAGATATGGGAGTCTGTGTACAGTCTGAGAGGAAGTGTTAAACTTCGACCGCACCTGATCTGGGTAATGCCAGCGTAGGGAACGATACTTGGCCTAATTTTGCACCTTTTTCATATATGAAAGAGGTTTTTCTTTTTTTACAAAGAAAAACTGTAACTTAGAAGGAGGTTTTAATGAAAGCAAGCATTGCTTTACAAGTCCTGCCCCTGTCACAAGGGATTGACCGCATAGCTCTTATCGATCAAGTCATTGACTATCTGCAAGCTCAAGAAGTGAACATGGTGGTGACACCATTTGAAACGGTTTTGGAAGGAGAGTTTGATGAGCTCATGCGCATTCTCAAAGAAGCGTTAGAAGTGGCGGGTCAAGGAGCAGACAATGTTTTTGCCAATGTGAAAATAAATGTAGGAGAGATTTTAAGCATCGATGAGAAACTTGAAAAGTATAATGAGACGACATATTAGTCTGCTAGGATTTTTGGGTGTCTTATCCGTTTGGCAGGTGGCGGGATTCTTAAAACTCTTACCAAAGTTTATCCTGCCGACACCACTTGAAATCCTCCAGTCTTTTGTTCGTGACAGAGAATTTCTCTGGTACCATAGTTGGGCAACCTTGAGAGTAGCTTTACTAGGTCTGGTATTGGGTGTCTTGATAGCCTGTATCATGGCTGTTCTTATGGATAGTCTGAGCTGGCTCAATGACTTGATTTACCCCATGATGGTGGTTGTCCAGACCATACCGACAATTGCCATAGCCCCTATCCTAGTTTTATGGTTGGGTTATGGAATCTTGCCCAAGATTGTCTTGATTATCTTGACGACAACCTTCCCTATTATCGTCAGTATTTTAGATGGTTTTAGGCATTGTGACAAGGATATGCTGACCTTGTTTAGTCTGATGCGAGCCAATCCTTGGCAAATCCTGTGGCATTTTAAAATCCCTGTCAGCCTGCCCTACTTTTATGCAGGTCTGAGGGTCAGTGTCTCCTATGCCTTTATCACAACAGTGGTATCTGAGTGGTTGGGAGGCTTTGAAGGACTAGGTGTCTACATGATTCAGTCCAAAGAAACTGTTTCAGTATGATACTATGTTTGCGATTATTATTCTGGTATCACTGATCAGCCTTCTGGGTATGAAGCTAGTCGATATCAGTGAAAAATATGTGATTAAATGGAAACGTACTTAAAATAGAGCGTTTTGGAAAAAGAAAAGAGGAAATAAAAATGAAGAAAACATGGAAAGTGTTTTTAACGATTGTAACAGCTCTTCTAGCTGTCGTGCTTGTAGCTTGTGGCCAAGGAACTGCTTCTAAGGACAACAAAGAAGCAGAACTCAAAAAAATTGACTTTATCCTAGACTGGACACCCAATACCAACCACACAGGGCTTTATGTAGCTAAAGAAAAAGGTTATTTCAAAGAAGCTGGAGTGGATGTTGATTTGAAATTGCCACCAGAAGAAAGTTCATCTGACTTGGTGATCAATGGCAAGGCACCATTTGCTATCTATTTCCAAGACTACATGGCTAAGAAATTGGAAAAAGGGGCAGGTATTACTGCCGTTGCAGCGATCGTTGAGCACAATACATCAGGGATTATCTCTCGTAAGTCTGACAATATCAATAGTCCAAAAGACTTGGTTGGTAAGAAATACGGAACTTGGAATGACCCAACTGAGCTTGCGATGCTGAAAACCTTGGTAGAATCTCAAGGTGGAGACTTTGAGAAGGTTGAAAAAGTACCAAACAACGACTCAAACTCAATCACACCGATTGCCAATGGCGTTTGATTCTGCTTGGATTTATTATGGTTGGGATGGAATCCTTGCCAAATCGCAAGGTGTGGATGCCAACTTCATGTATTTGAAAGACTATGTAAAAGAGTTTGACTACTACTCACCCGTTATCATCGCTAACAATGATTATTTGAAAGATAATAAGGAAGAAGCTCGTAAAGTCATCCAAGCTATTAAAAAAGGTTACCAATACGCTATGGATCACCCAGAAGAAGCGGCTGATATCTTGATCAAGAATGCCCCTGAGTTAAAGGATAAACGTGATTTCGTCATCGAATCTCAAAAATACTTGTCAAAAGAATATGCGAGCGACAAGGAAAAATGGGGACAATTTGATGCTGATCGATGGAATGCCTTCTACAAATGGGATAAGGAAAATGGAATCCTCAAGGAAGACTTGACTGATAAAGGATTTACTAACGAATTTGTAAAATAATGACAGAAATTAGACTAGAACACGTAAGTTATGCCTACGATGCTGAAAAGATTTTAGAGGATATTAACCTACAAGTGACTTCGGGTGAAGTGGTCTCTATCCTAGGCCCCAGTGGTGTAGGAAAGACTACCCTCTTTAACCTGATTGCAGGCATTTTAGAAGTCCAGTCAGGGCGAATCATTCTTGATGGAGAGGAAAATCCTAAGGGGCGCGTGAGCTATATGCTACAAAAGGATCTCCTCTTGGAACATAAGACGGTGCTAGGAAATATCATCCTGCCTCTCCTGATTCAAAAGGTGGATAAGGCAGAAGCTATTGCCAAAGCGGATGAAATCCTTGCTACCTTTCAGTTGACGGCCGTACGGGATAAGTATCCTCATGAACTCAGCGGTGGGATGCGCCAGCGTGTGGCCTTACTCCGCACCTACCTTTTTGGGCACAAGCTCTTTCTTCTAGATGAGGCCTTTAGTGCCTTGGATGAGATGACTAAGATGGAGCTTCATGCCTGGTATCTTGATATTCATAAACAGCTAGGCCTGACGACACTCATCATTACGCATAGTATCGAGGAGGCCCTTAACCTTAGCGACCGTATCTATATCTTGAAAAATCGTCCTGGGCAGATTGTTTCTGAAGTCAAACTAGATTGGTCTGAAACCGAAGACAAGGAAGTTCAAAAAATTTCCTATAAACGGCAAATTTTAGCAGAATTGGGTTTAAATAGTTAGAAAGATAGGGAGTTGGTGAGGTTGCTACTTTGCCAGCTCTTTTTTGTCTATAAATGGAAATTCTGATAGATAAAAAGTGATATAATTGAGGTATGGTGTTGTGATGAAAAAAGATGAAATTAAAAAATATTTAGATACAGATCTTGAATTTAATGTTAATGGCCGAGGTGCTTGTTTCTTATCGAGCATATGTGTCGTTGGTTATGATTATGAAGGTCGGCAGTTTGATACAATTGATGAAGCTATGGAAGCTAAAGTTTTTGATGGAAAAAGTTTAGTGGATATATGGGATGATATTTTCCAGCAAATAAAAATATAATTTATATTGGACAGAGAAAATAATGGTAAAATTTAATTTGATTGAAGTTGTGAATGGTTTTTATCGTTACGAGATTTTTCCTGAAGGTGATGAGAGCAGAAGGGAGATTTTTGAATTTAATCCTTCTACCCGTGAGCTAAAGCGAAATGATCCCTCAAAATATGGTTTTGATTATGTGTCAAAAAGTATTATAAATCTAAAAAATGAAGACGGTGGCTTGAAGGAATCAGTTCAAGTTGTGTGGTACTAAATGACTTGAGCGACTTTAGAATATAGGAAAAAAGCAATGCTTAAACTAATTAAAATTTTTAATTCTAGTATTTTAGGATATTGGTATATTCCTGAAAACCGTGATCCAGGTTTGATTGAGATTGATGAGCGCACTGGCGAAGTTACAGTTGCTATTGAGTCAAATTATGATAAAGAACTTGGGGGCCCCTATTATGCAAATAAGGCTCGTGGAGCAGTGAAGCGGATGTGGGATAGTGGGGAATTACCAAGCGAGAAATCATTTACCTGGTGGTAATTTTAAGAGATAACAAAAAGTGATTAAATGATGTTAAATAATGAACTAAATGACTACAGCAAACAAGACCCATCCGATGAAACAGATGAACTCATTACTTCGGAGTCCAATCTTGAAGGGTACAGTGATTTTTACAAAGATAGTGAAGATTCAAAAGTTTGGTGGATTGATAAAATAGATGTTATAGGAGAGATTCTGTTCAGCTTTGATAAGAAAAAAATTTATAACATTTTTCTCGACTATCCTCACAACATGACTGAAGAAGAAGTTAGAATTTTTGAAAGGGAAAATCCGTTTTGGAAAGATTTTTTCTCTCGATGATAGACTATGAACTATAGCTAGAGAACGAAAAACAACCTAAACTACAAAAAACTTCGGTATACCATTAATGATACCGAAGATTTATTTTTCTAGACTTTACGAAATATTTCTTAGATTTGATGATAAATAACATACTTTCAAAGGATTTGAAAGCTAGGTGTAACTTTGTTATTATAATATAAATGTAGAATAGAAAACGGAATAAGGCATAGTTTGCTATCGGAAGCAATTTTAAAACTCAGTATTTTCAAGGATTAAGCCCTAAAAGTTTGACTTATAGAGTCTTAAATGATAGTATAGTCAAAGATAGTCAAAGTTTAAGAAGGAGGTAGCAAGCTATGAAATTTAAAAATACATCAGACCATATTGAAGCCTATATCAAGGCGATTTTAGAACAATCTGGTATCGTAGAATTGCAACGAAGCCAGCTAGCGGATACCTTTCAAGTCGTACCTAGCCAGATTAACTATGTGATTAAAACTCGTTTTACAGAGAGTAGAGGGTATCTAGTTGAGAGTAAGCGAGGAGGTGGAGGCTATATTCGGATTGGCCGAATTGAATTCTCCAACCACCATGAAATGCTCCGCGATTTATTGTATTCAGTAGGTGAAGAAGTCAGCCAAGTCATCTTTGAAGATGTTTTAAAACTTTTACTTGAACAAGAACTCTTGACTCGTCAGGAGATGAATCTGTTAGTTGCAACGGCCTTAGATCGTGTTTTGGGCGAGGAAGCTGATTATATTCGTGCGAATATGCTTCGTCAGATATTGCATGAAGTAGATAGAAAAGGAAAATAAAATTTAATGGAATATTCAAAGCATTGAGAGAATGTATAGACAGTGCCTTTCTAGTGGCGAGTCGCTTTGGAGCAGACTACCTGGAGTCTTGGCACCTACTGATTGCTATGGCTAATCATAGCTACAGTGTTGCTGGAGCAACTTTGAACGAGTTTCCATATGAAATTGATCGTTTAGAGGAGGTCGCTATTGAATTAACAGAGGCAAACTTTAACCACAAGGAAGATTACAAGGAACTCCCTTTTTCCTATCGTTTGAACGTCTTGATGTTGGAGGCGGAACATGTTGCTTCGGTTGTACATGCCAAAGCATTGGGGACAGAGCATCTTCTCTACGCTATCTTGCATGATGGCAATGCCCTAGCTACTCGCATTTTAGAAAAAGCAGGATTTTCTTATGAAGACCAGAAAGATCAAGTCAAGATTGCTGGGCTTCGTCGTAGTCTTGAAGCGCGTGCTGGTTGGACAAAGGAAGATTTGAAGGCTCTGCGTCAGCGTCACAGATCAGTAGCAGATAAGCAAAATTCTATGGCAAATATGATGGGGATGCCCCAAACTCCAAGTGGTGGTTTGGAAGATTACACTCATGACCTCACAGAGCAAGCTCGTTCAGGTAAATTGGAACCAGTTATCGGGCGCGACCAAGAAATCTCTCGTATGATCCAAATCTTGAGTCGAAAAACAAAAAACAATCCAGTTCTAGTTGGAGATGCAGGTGTTGGTAAAACAGCTCTGGCACTTGGACTAGCTCAGCGAATTGCTAGTGGGGATGTACCGGTTGAAATGGCTAAGATGCGAGTCTTAGAACTCGATTTGATGAATGTGGTTGCAGGGACACGTTTCCGTGGTGATTTTGAAGAGCGCATGAACAACATCATTAAAGACATTGAGGAAGATGGTCAGGTTATTCTCTTTATCGATGAGCTCCATACCATCATGGGATCGGGTAGCGGTATTGATTCGACCTTGGATGCAGCTAACATCTTAAAACCTGCCTTGGCGCGCGGGACTCTGAGAACTGTCGGAGCTACAACCCAGGAAGAATATCAAAAACATATTGAAAAAGACGCAGCCCTTTCTCGTCGATTTGCCAAAGTGACGATTGAAGAGCCAAGTGTGGCAGATAGTATTGAAATCTTACAAGGTTTGAAATCAACTTATGAAAAACACCATCATGTTCAAATTACAGATGATGCAGTCGATACAGCTGTCAAAATGGCTCATCGTTACCTAACCAGCCGTCATTTACCAGACTCTGCTATTGATCTTTTGGACGAAGCGGCTGCCACTGTTCAGAACAAGTCGAAATATGGGAAAAATGATGAGTCGGGCTTGTCTGCGGCTGATAAGGCTCTGATGGATGGTAAATGGAAGCAAGCAGCTCAACTCATTGCAAAAGAACAGGAATTACCTGTCTATAAAGACTCTGTAACCGAGTCTGATATCTTGACAACACTCAGTCGTTTGTCAGGAATCCCAGTTCAAAAATTAACTCAAAGCGATGCTAAGAAGTACCTTAATTTGGAGGCTGAACTCCACAAGCGTGTTATTGGACAAGAACAGGCGGTCTCAAGTATTAGCCGAGCTATTCGCCGTAATCAATCTGGTATTCGCAATAACAAACGTCCGATTGGTTCCTTTATGTTCTTAGGACCAACTGGTGTCGGTAAGACAGAGTTAGCTAAGGCCTTGGCAGAGGTTCTCTTTGATGATGAATCTGCCCTTATCCGCTTGACATGAGTGAATACATGGAGAAATTTGCGGCTAGCCGTCTCAATGGTGCTCCTCCAGGTTATGTAGGCTACGAAGAAGGCGGAGAGTTGACTGAAAAAGTCCGTAATAAGCCATACTCTGTTCTGCTCTTTGATGAAGTAGAGAAGGCTCACCCAGACATCTTTAATGTCCTCTTACAAGTCTTGGACGATGGTGTCTTGACGGACAGTAAAGGCCGTAAGGTTGATTTTTCAAATACCATCATTATCATGACGTCGAACCTTGGTGCGACAGCTCTTCGTGATGACAAGACAGTCGGTTTTGGAGCTCGAGATATTCGTTTTGATCAAGAGAGTATGGAAAAACGTATGTTTGAAGAGTTGAAAAAAGCTTATCGTCCAGAGTTTATCAACCGTATTGATGAAAAAGTGGTCTTCCATAGCTTGTCAAGTCAAGATATGCAGGAAGTGGTTAAGATTATGGTCAAACCATTGATTGCAAGCCTGGCAGAAAAAGGAATTGACTTGAAACTCCAAGCATCTGCCCTTAAACTTCTAGCTCAGAAGGGATATGATCCAGAGATGGGAGCTCGCCCACTGCGCAGAACTCTGCAAACAGAAGTAGAAGACAAACTAGCAGAACTCCTTCTTACAGGTGAACTGAAAGAAGGTAAGACACTTAAGATTGGTGTCAAAGCTGGTCAATTGAAATTTGATATTGTATAAAAAAGTGAGGTTGGAACAGATTGTTTCAGCCTCTTTTTTGAAAAGTTGTTACTCAAATAAGGACTTGGATTTTGCAGTTAGTTTAAGGATTTCAAAACAGAATTCTCCTGCTCAAGTTTTGTATGTCAAGTATAAAATTAATATCATGTGGCAACGTTTTTATAAAAAATAATAAAAAAGTGTTGACAAAGACAGAAAGATGAATTATAATATAAAATATAAAAAGTTATAAAAAGGTTGAAAAGACATGAAAAAAAGGATAGCAGTGGTTTTTGGAACCTTTGCTCCCCTGCATCAGGGGCATATTGATTTAATCCAAAGAGCAAAACGACAATGCGATGCTGTATGGGTGGTAGTTTCAGGTTATAAGGGAGATCGTGGTGAACAGGTTGGACTTACACTACAAAAGAGGTTTCGCTATATTCGTGAAGCATTTCGAGATGATGAGTTGACTTCTGTTTGTAAACTTGACGAAACCAATATTCCACGCTATCCAATGGGCTGGCAGGAGTGGTTGGATCAGATGTTGCAGGCCATTTCCTATGACCAGACTGGTGAGGAACTAATCTTTTTTGTAGGAGAGTCCGAATACCAACAAGAATTGTCAGAACGTGGTTTCGAGACTGTTCTACAGGAAAGAAAATTTGGAATTTCGGCTAGCATGATTCGTGAAAATCCAAGCAAATATTGGAAATATATCGCTCAACCTTTCCGCCGTCAGTTTACGAAAAAAGTGTTGATTATGGGAAGTGCTAGTAATGGTAAAACAACTCTAGCCAAGGATTTAGCTCGCTTTTATGACGCGCCAGTCAGTCTGGAGTATGCTCGTGAGTATCAGATAAAAAATAATGTCCGAGATGATGAGCTTACCCCCAAAGATTATTATTACCTTCTTTTGGGCCAATATGATCAAACTTCCAAGTTAATCGATAGCAATGCCAATCGAGGCCTAGTCATTGCAGATACCAACTCACTAGTAACCAAGGGCTACTACGATTACTACATGGAAAGCGAAGAGCAGGAGGACTTATCAGGAGAGACCTTTGATAATCTCTTTGTTTCCATCTTAGCCAAGGAAAAGTGGGATTTAATCCTCTTTGTGCAACCTATTGGCTCTTATGTCAATGATGGTTTTCGCGACATGACCATGGCAGAAGAGCATATCCGTCACAGTTTTTCTCAGCATTTGGATATGATGAGGGAGCAATATCTAGGCAATATCCCTCATGTTTATCTAGCTGATGACTATCTAGGAAATTATGAAGCAGCAAAAGTAGCTATTGATGCCATTTACCAAGCAGATTAGGAGAAGAAAATGAAAAAAATCACTGAAAAAATCACACGATTTATTGAAAACTTTAAAAATGTTCACGCAGAAGCTCGTAAAATTGGTTTTGCAGGAGTTATGCGTTTGATTTGGGAAGATCTCTTTGTGGGCCGTAGTCTTTTCCAGTGGCTCTATTTGATTGCTTTATCAAGTGTTCCTCTTATTCTGGAGTTTACACAAAACACAGAAAGTCATGACTGGATTGGTCTCTTGGCCTCTTGGACAGGGATTGTCTGCGTTATCTTAGTAGCTGAAGGTCGAGCTAGTAACTACCTTTTTGGAGCTATTAACTCAGCAATCTATTTGCTCCTAGCTATGAATGCGACTTTCTACGGTGAAGTTTTAACAACAGTTTATTTCTTTGTCATGCAGCCTATTGGTCTCTATACTTGGTTGTCTAATCGGATCAATGAGCAAGGAAGACCAGAGGAGTCTCACTTTGAAGCTAAGAAACTCGGTCTGATTGATTGGCTCAAGTACTTGGCCTTGACTGCTATCATCTGGATTGGCATGGGATTAGCCTACCAAAGTATCAGCAGTGCTCGTCCTTTCCGTGACAGTGTTACCGATGCGACCAATGGTGTTGGTCAGCTCTTGATGACACGTCTTTACCGTGAGCAATGGATTTCTGGATTGCAACCAATCTCTTTAGTATCTACCTCTGGTGGGGTGAAAACATCCATATTCAAGGGATGTACTGGGTCTACACCATCAATAGTCTAGTCGGTTGGTACCAATGGACTAAGGCAGTCAAGGAGGGATAAGATGACTGAAACGATAATCCCGGCTGGAATGACAGAAAGAGAATATTTTGAGTTTCATGCGACTGAGAAGGAATTTTTAGACTGGTACTACAAACAGGAGCTTCCTCAGTATGAAAAACCGAGCGTGACGGTGGATATGGTCGCTTATTGCTTTGTGGAAGGGAAAATCAAACTCTTACTAATCCGCCGTAAGGCCCATCCTTATCAGAACTGTCTGGCCTTGGTCGGTGGTTTTATGGATAAAGGGGAAGATGCTGCCCATGCTTGTCAGCGTGAAGTGAGAGAGGAGGTTAACCTTGACCTTCCTTTGGAAAAAATCGAACAGTTGATGACAGTATCTACTCCTGGTCGTGATCCACGGGGCTGGACGGTGACCATTGCCCACTTGGTTTATTTGCCAAGCCGCGCATTAGATCTCGTTCAGGCCGGAGATGATGCCAAGGATGTCGTTTTCGTAGATGTCGATTTCCAGACAGGCAAATGCTTCCTAGAGGAAGTGGAGCTGGACGAGCAAGCCTTCGCCTTTGACCATTATGCCATTATCCAAGAGTCTATTAAACGAATCCAGGGGCGTCTTGACTGGAATCCGACCTTTCTCTATCTGCTAGAGGAGGAATTCACTGTCTATGAAGGAACCGAATTAGTCAATCTCATCAACCCAGGACGCCCAATCGTCAGCAATAACTTTCTCGTAAAATACGGTGAGTATGTAGAAGAAGTTGGGCTCAAACGAGTGCCTAAAAAGAAACCAAGAAAAACCTATCGATTGAAATAAAAAGCTTGAGAGCAGAAATCGATAACTCAAGTCTTGGTTTCCTAGTTTCAGTCCTGAGAAGTTTCAACAAGTTCGATGACTGGTTGAGCTTGAGAATAGAGAAAATAAAGTTTGTGTTAAAAGTCAATTCAGCTATCGTATTAAAGGTTTATTATTCATAAAAAAGTGAGGTCGGGATTTTGTCCCGACCTCTTTTTGTTTAAGGATGTTTATCTTTATTAGAATTACTCATGGTTCGAATGAAGAAATCCTTGTATTTATATTTTAAATAATGTTCGTGTAAGTATAGTAGAGACATATAGACAATCATGAAGATTGTGGTTAAATAAAATAAATCAAATGTAGTCTGGGCATAGCGACTTGCAGACTGATAAGAGCAGAAAGCACCTAAAATTATCCAAGGAAGATATTTGTAATATTTGCTTGACATAAGTCTACACCTCCAATATCCTATTTCAATTTTATTATAGCCCTTCAAGAAAAAAATGCAAGCGATTACACTTTTAAAATATAGCATTTCAGTAGAAAGAATCTTCTTTTTTTAATTCTTTACGAATAGTAGAGATAGGAGGGGTGAAATCAAACAAGAAGTATCAATAAATTTGCTAAAAAACTTATATAAATAGTTGACAGATTCAAAAACAAATATTACAATATCATTACAAAAGTATTTCACAACATTTCAAAAAGGTTACAGGAGGTAAATATTATGAAAACAAAACATTCCATTCGTTTACTAGCAGTTGCCGTATTGGCTTCGACTTTGCTTTTAGGAGCTTGCGGAAATAAAAAAGAAGAAGCTAAAAATGATAATGCTAATAAAACAACACAAACCACGTCAAGTTCAAAGGCAAGTCCTTCTAACAAAGATAGTAAATCTCAAGCTTCAACAAGCACCACTACTTCAGAAAAAGCTAAAGCTTCCTCTGAACAAGCTTCAAGTCCTACAACTCAGGGTCAAGAATCTAACCAAGCTACCCCAACTCCCCAAGCTCCTCAGCAACAGGAAACCCCAGCCCGATCATCTTCTAATCAGCAAGCTTCACAAAGTCAATCTAATCAAGCAAGCCAGTCAACTTATGACCCAACGACTGACCGCAAATTACAAGATCAGCAGGCAGAGCACAATAAACGTTACAAAGGCGTTTTAACAATGGTCGATGGTGACTTTTCAGCAGCAGCAGGAAGTTGGAAGGGAGCAAATGGCGAAACCATTACAGTTTCACCAAGTGGCCAATTTACAGTAGAAACAGCTGATGGAAAGAAAGAAAACTATTCTATCCGAGGTTATGCTTACACTCTTGACGATGGTAAGTATAATGCTAAAATCGGTGGCGGAAAAGTCATCCAAATTACAACTGGTGCGGATGGTACAGTCACTAGCGTAGTCTTGATTCAACCATAGACTCTGGTGTTAAGACTTTTCTCAAATTAATAAAAACCCGTAACTCAGTGGAAGTTACGGTTTTTTTATCTTTTAAGCTTTATCTAATTGCAATAGAGCTTCAATCTCTGCCAGGGTGCTAGCTTGGGAAATGGCTCCACGAAGTTTGGCAGCGCCAGATGTTCCCCGAAGGTAGTGAGGAGCGAGTCCACGGAATTCACGAACGGCTATGTTTTCTCCTTTGAGGTTAATCAAGCGTTTCAAGTGTTCGTAAGCAATTTTCATCTTGTCTTCAAAAGTCAAATCAGGGAGAATTTCTCCAGTTTCAAAGTAGTGGTTGATCTGGTTGAAGAGGTAGGGATTTCCCATGGCTGCGCGGCCAATCATGACAGCGTCAGCACCGACTTCTTCGATACGCTGTTTGGCTTCTTGTACTGTACGGATATCACCATTTGCGATAAATGGAATCTTGGTCAAAGCTTGAGCAACCTTGTGAAGGGTTTCGAGGTCTGCGTGACCTGTGTACATCTGTTCGCGGGTACGGCCATGCATGGCAAGGGCAGAGACACCAGCAGCTTCAGCAGCGAGGGCATTCTCCACGGCTAGGGATGGATCAGACCAGCCAGTACGCATTTTGACAGTGAGGGGGATATCAAGGACAGATTGGACCTTGTTGATGATAGAGTAGATCTTGTCTGGGTCCTTGAGCCACATAGCACCAGCCTCGTTCTTCACGATTTTGTTAACTGGGCAGCCCATGTTGATATCGACGATATCGGTCTTAGTATTTTCTTGGATGAATTCTGCTGCGCGTGCTAGGCTATCTTCATCGCTACCAAAAAGTTGGATGGAAACAGGGTTTTCGCCTTCATCGATATGAAGCATATGCAAGGTTTTTTCATTGTTGTATTGGATTCCCTTGTCAGAGACCATTTCCATCACAACGAGCCCCGCTCCGAGCTCTTTTGCGATGGTACGAAAGGCTGAGTTTGTCACGCCAGCCATGGGTGCTAAAACAGTACGATTGGGAATCTCAACATTGCCAATCATAAAAGGTGTATTAAGATTTGTCACGAATGAGTTCCTCCAGGTCGTTTCATCAAAGTTATAAGTTGTTTGGCAGAATTGACAAGTGATTTCTGCCCCGTGGTCTTCCTCTTTCATTTCCTCAAGGTCTGAGCTTGGAAGGCTGGCAAGAGCGTTCATAAAACGGTCTTTGCTGCAGTCACATTGGAAACGGATTTCTTCTTCAGATAGGCGTTTGTAGGATTCGTCACCATAGATAGCCTTGAGGAGGGCTTCGATATGGTCATCGCTTTCCAGAAGGGTTGAGATAGCTGGCATTTCTTGGATGCGTTTTTCAAAGCGAGCAATCTCTTCTTCCTTGGCCCCTGGCAATACTTGGAGAAGGAAACCTCCGGCAACTTCGACCTTGTCGTCTTTATCCAAAAGAACATTGAGGCCGACTGCTGAAGGGGTTTGTTGGCTTTCTGTCAGGTAGTAGGCTAAGTCTTCACCGATTTCCCCAGAGATGAGAGGAGTCATGGAGTTGTAGGGATTTCCAGTACCATAGTCTGTGATAACGAGGAATTGGCCATTGCCGACAAAAGGTCCAACGAGGACTTCACCAGTTGCAGTCTTTTTGATGTCAACACCTGGATTTTGAACGTAGCCCTTGACATTGCCCTTGGTATCTGCGACCGTGATGATGGCACCGAGAGAGCTGGTTCCAAGAACTTTAACAGTTAGTTTGGTATTTCCTTTTTCATTGGCTGCGAGAATTTGGCTAGCGATAAGGGTACGGCCAAGTGCAACAGTTGAACTGGCTTGAGTTTGATGTTTTTCTTGAGCAGTGCGGACGGTTTCAGTGCTATCAAGGACAAAAGCACGAAAGGCTCCGCTTTCTGATATTGTTTTAATAATTTTATCCATAGCTACTATTTTAGCATAAAAATGCCCAAAGGGGGAGTCGTGTGTTTGTTGTTATTCTTTAAACTGTTTAATTTCTGATGACTGGTATAGGAGATTTATAGAAATGGAAATCTTTGTTCACATCTACTGTTAACATTTTAATTTATCTTAAAATAAGCTAAAACCAATTTTTAAGTTATGGTAAACAGTTGAAAAAAAGGTTGATAAAGTGGTAAAATGTTAGGAAGATAAGATGCTAACAATACATACTGATAGTTAATAGAAACAATATATTAATGGATAGCTTATGAAAAACAACGAAATTTACATGTATTCTTAGGCCGGACGGCTCTATATTTTGTAATCTTGCTTGGTTTACTTTATTTTTTTAGTTACCTTGGTCAGAGCCAAGGCACCTTTATTTATAATGAGTTCTAGTTTAAAGGAGAAGAGGAACAGTGTCTAATATACCGATAAAAGATATGATTGAAACGATTGAGCACTTTGCTCAGACACAAGCCAGTTATCCAGTTTACAATGTTTTGGGGCAAGAGCATACTTATGGTGATCTGAAGGCTGATTCGGATAGTTTGGCTGCAGCTATCGACCAACTAGGCTTGCCTGAGAAATCTCCAGTCGTCGTTTTTGGTGGTCAGGAATATGAGATGTTGGCTACCTTTGTAGCGCTAACTAAGTCAGGTCATGCCTACATTCCAATTGATAGCCATTCGGCCTTGGAACGAGTTTCTGCTATCGTAGAAGTTGCAGAGCCAAGCTTGATTATTGCTATCACAGATTTTCCATTAGAGCAAACTAGCACACCGATGCTGAATTTAAAGCAAGTCCATGAAGCTTTTGCTCAAGCTTCCAGCTACGAGATGACCCATCCAGTCAAGGGAGATGACAACTACTACATCATATTTACTTCTGGTACGACTGGTAAGCCTAAGGGAGTGCAGATCTCCCATGATAATCTCCTCAGCTTTACCAACTGGATGATTACAGATAAGGAATTTGCGACGCCAAGTCGTCCGCAAATGCTGGCTCAACCCCCTTATTCTTTTGACCTATCTGTCATGTACTGGGCACCAACCTTAGCACTGGGTGGTACGCTTTTCGCTCTTCCTTCAGCCATTACTCAGGATTTCAAAAAACTCTTTGCAACTATCTTTTCACTTCCAATCGCTATCTGGACATCAACACCGTCCTTTGCAGATATGGCCATGTTGTCAGAAGACTTTAACAGCGAGAAAATGCCAGGAATCACGCATTTCTACTTTGATGGTGAAGAATTGACGGTCAAAACGGCTCAAAAACTGCGTGAGCGTTTCCCAAATGCCCGTATTATCAATGCCTACGGTCCAACAGAAGCGACAGTAGCCCTGTCAGCAGTTGCCGTGACAGACGAGATGTTGAAGACTCTCAAACGCCTGCCAATTGGCTATACCAAGGCGGATTCTCCGACCTTTGTCATTGATGAGGAAGGTAAGAAAGTTCCAAATGGTGAACAGGGAGAAATTATCGTTTCTGGGCCAGCTGTTTCAAAAGGCTATATGAATAATCCTGAAAAAACGGCAGAAGCTTTCTTTGAGTTTGAAGGTCTGCCAGCCTACCACACAGGGGATGTAGGAACCATGACAGATGAGGGCTTGCTTCTCTATGGTGGACGCATGGATTTCCAGATTAAGTTTAATGGTTATCGCATTGAGCTTGAAGATGTCTCTCAAAACCTCAACAAGTCTCGCTTTATCGAGTCTGCTGTTGCTGTCCCACGTTATAACAAGGACCACAAGGTACAAAATCTACTGGCCTATGTCATCCTAAAGGATGGTGTCCGTCAGCAGTTTGAACGTGATATCGATATTACCAAGGCTATCAAAGAAGACCTAGCAGATATCATGATGTCTTATATGATGCCGTCTAAGTTTCTCTATCGAGACAGTTTGCCGCTAACGCCTAATGGTAAAATTGATATCAAGGGCTTGATTAACGAGGTAAACAGTAGATGATGGAGCTTTATAAACAGCTACCTCATTTGGAACCTTATGGTGATCTTCAGTACTTTTTATACGTAATTGTTGCGACTTTACCTATCTTTATTGGTCTTTTTTTCAAGAAACGTTTTGCCTTGTACGAGGTGCTCGTTAGTCTCTTCTTTATCGTCACCATGTTGGTCGGTGGAAAGACGAATCAAATAAGCGCTCTTATCCTTTATGTTATCTGGCAAGTACTGCTTGTATCTTTCTACAAAAGGTACAGGAAACAACGGGATAGTAAATGGATATTTTACCTGATTAGTTTTCTATCCCTATTGCCTATCGTCTTTGTGAAAGTATCTCCTGCTATTCATGGACCTCAATCTTTGTTTGGCTTTTTAGGGATTTCTTACTTAACCTTTCGTGCAGTTGGGGTTATCGTTGAGTTGAGAGACGGTGTCATCAAGGATTTAACGATTTGGCAATTCTTACGTTTTCTTCTCTTTATGCCGACTTTCTCAAGTGGTCCCATTGATCGTTTAAACGCTTCAATGAAAATTACGAGACCATTCCTGAACGGGATGAGTTGATGGACATGCTAGAAGAGGCTGTCAAATATATCATGCTTGGCTTCCTCTACAAGTTTATCTTGGCTCACATTTTAGGAGAGACATTATTGCCTCCGCTGAAAAATTTGGCCTTGCAGACAGGTGGTTTCTTTAACCTCTACGCTTTAGCGGTCATGTACACCTTTGGTCTGGAGCTCTTCTTTGACTTTGCGGGCTACTCTATGTTTGCCTTAGCTATTTCAAACTTGATGGGTATTCATAGTCCTATCAACTTTAACAAGCCCTTTTTGTCAAGGGATTTAAAAGAGTTTTGGAATCGCTGGCACATGAGTCTGTCTTTCTGGTTCCGTGACTTTGTCTTTATGCGGATGGTCATGGTGTTGACCAGAAAGAGGGTCTTTAAAAATCGCAATGTCACCTCAAGTGTAGCCTATATTCTCAATATGCTGATTATGGGATTTTGGCATGGTGTGACCTGGTACTACATCGCCTATGGACTTTTTCATGGGATTGGGCTGGTCATCAATGACGCTTGGGTTCGTAAGAAAAAAGCACTCAATAAAGAACGGAAAAAAGCTGGAAAGGGTTCCTTACCTGAGAATCGCTGGATTCAGTTGCTTGGCATGGTTGTCACCTTCCATGTCGTGATGGTTTCATTCTTAATCTTTTCTGGATTTTTGAATGATTTATGGTTTAAAAAATAAAAGGATATAAAAAATGGATATCAAATCAGAAGTTATTGAAATTATTGATGAGTTGTTTATGGAAGATGTTTCTGACATGATGGATGAAGATCTTTTTGATGCTGGTGTCTTGGATAGCATGGGAACGGTTGAATTGATTGTTGAGATTGAAAACCGTTTTGACATTCGTGTTCCAGTGACGGAGTTCGGTCGTGATGACTGGAATACGGCTAATAAATCGTAGAAGGTATTACGGAGTTGAAGAATGCTTAAACGCTTGTGGCTGATCTTCGGGCCTATCTTCATTGCTGGATTTTTGGTTCTTCTACTCATCTTTTTTTATCCAAGTACAACAAGCCATAATCTGACGGAGGAAAAATACTCGGCGGCTTCTGTTAGTGCAGAGAGTTTTAAAGAGAGAAGCCAAAAGGTAAGGGCTCTTACGGATCCAAATATGCGTTTTATTCCTTTTCTAGGGTCTAGTGAATGGATTCGATTTGATAGTGTCCATCCAGCTGTTTTAGCAGAAAAATATCATCGTCCCTATCGTCCTTACTTTCTAGGACAAGCAGGAGCAGCCTCTCTCAATCAATATTTTGGTCTACAGCAAATTTTGCCAGAAATAGAGAATAAGCAGGCTGTATTTGTGATTTCGCCTCAGTGGTTTACGGAGACAGATTATGAACCCGCAGCGTTTCAGAGATTTTTTAACAGCGACCAATTGACAGCTTTTTTGGGAAATCAATCTGGTGACATTGCTGCAAAGCATGCGGCTATTCGATTGTTAAAGCAGAATCCTAATGTTGCATTAAAAAGCATTGTTCAAAAACTGTCAAAGGGTGAAGAATTATCAGATGTTGATCAGGTTGCTATTGATATTTTTGCGCGATTCAACGAAAAACAATCCGCTCTCTTTGGACAATTCTCCATTCGAGGACAACTCAAGTACAAGGAACACGTGGAGAACTATTTAAAAGATCTTCCGGATCAATTTCTTATGATGAGTTAGAAAAAATTGTTCGTAAGGACGCAGAAGCAAATACGACCAATAACGATATGGGGATGGAAAATCATTTCTATACGAGAGAGATTCAAAAGGATTTAAAAAAATGGGAAGGGTATCAAAAAAATTACAACTTCCTCAAGTCCTCCGAGTACAATGATTTGCAGCTGGTCCTCAATCAATTTGCTAAGTCAAATGTCAATGTGCTCTTTGTCATTCAGCCGGTTAACAAGAAGTGGATGGAGTACACAGGACTCAGCGAAGAGATGTACCAGCATGCAGTGGAGAAAATTCGTTACCAATTAGAAAGTCAGGGTTTTACCAATATTGCTGATTTTTCAAAAAATGGAGGGGACCCTTATTTTGTTAAGGATACCATTCATCTAGGATGGTTAGGTTGGCTGGCTTTTGATAAGGTTGTCAATCCTTTCTTGACGGATCCGAAACCAGCTCCAGACTACAAGATGAATGACCGCTTCTTTAGCAAGGACTGGGCGACCTATGATGGGAATATCAAAGATTTCCAATAAAATGAGTTAAAAGTTTGGGGTTTGAACCCAAGCTTTTTTGTTTAAATGGCGAATATTTAAGATGAAAATAGGTCAAAAGTTTCAAAATTTTTAGAAATAGCGTATAATATAAAAGAGAAAAAGAAAAGAAAGGGATTTTAAAATGAACAAACGTTCTTTATTACCTGTCTTATCGACAGCCCTGTTAGCTCCAGCCTTCTTAGCTGGACAAGTCTATGCTGAAGAAGCAACGACTCCTGCAGAAAGTTCAGCTGTTGTAGCGACTCCAGCTACGTCGGCGACTCCAGCTCCTGTTGAGAGCCCTGCGGTACCGGAAACTTCGGCAACTTCAGAAGCGGTTGTACCTGCAGAAACTCCGTCAGCTCCTGCTGAATCTACTAAAAGCGAAGAAAAGGACACCGTTATCTTACACACCAATGATGTCCATGGTCGTATTGTAGAGGAAAAGGGAGTAATTGGAGATGCCAAGTTAGCGACTGTCATTGAACAGGAGCGTGCGAAATCAAATCAAAATACTCTAGTTGTTGATGCGGGAGACGCTTCCAAGGGTTACCGATTTCCAACTCTACTAAGGGTGAAGCGCGTGCTGAAATTCTTAATCAGATGCAGTATGATGCCATGGCAGTAGGAAACCATGAGTTTGACTTTGGTTTGGACGAAGCTAAGAAATACAAGGAAATCTTGAAATTCCCATTACTTAGCTCAAATACCTACGTCAATGGTGCTCGTCTCTTTGAAGCTTCTACAATCGTTGATAAAGATAAGACTGTGGAAGGTGATGAGTTTGTTGTAATCGGGGTGACAACACCTGAAACAGCAACCAAAACTCACCCTAAAAATGTCAAAGGGGTAACTTTTACAGATCCAATCTCTGAAGTCAATAAGGTCATCGAAGAAGTTCAAGCTAAGGCTCGTGCAGAAGGTAAGGACTACAAACACTATGTTGTGCTGGCTCACTTGGGTGTGGATACCACAACCCCAGTAGAATGGCGTGGTTCAACTTTGGCAGAAGCCTTGTCTAAAAATCCTCGTTTGAAAGGGAAACGCGTAACAGTAATCGACGGTCACTCTCATACAGTAGAATCAACGACTTATGGAGACAATGTTACCTATAACCAGACAGGAAGCTACCTTCATAATGTAGGGAAAATCACCTACAAATCACGTCAGCTTTTGGGCAATCCAACTCAGATTCCGGCTGCAGATGCTAAAAAATTACCAGCCAATCCAACAGTTGAAAAACTAGTCAAAGACATTAAACAAAAATACGATGCTGAAAATGCTGTTGAAGTCGTTTCAAACAGCCCTGTAGAACTCAACGGCGATCGTGAAAATGTCCGGGTCCGTGAAACCAACCTCGGAAACGTCGTGGCAGACTCTCTCTATCAGTATGGTCAAACAGGATTTAGCCATCCGACAGACATCGCTGTGACAAATGGCGGTGGCTTACGTGAAACTATTGCAAAAGGCAAACCGATTACGAAAGGAAATGTCATTGCCGTTCTTCCATTTGGAAATACCATCTCACAAATCCAAGTGACTGGGCAACAAGTATTGGATATGTTTGAAAAGTCACTCGGCTCTATCTTGCAGGTCGATAAGGATGGAAAGAAGGTCTTGGATGAGAACGGACAACCATTGCTAGAACCAAGTGGTGGCTTCTTGCAAGTTTCAGGTGTGAAGGTCTACTATGATACCAACCTACCATCAGGTAAACGTGTCTTGGCCATCCAGGTCAAAAACCGCACGACTGGTCGTTATGATCTTCTAGACCTCGCAAAAACCTACTATCTTGCAACCAATGATTTTCTAGCTGCAGGTGGTGATGGCTACACGATGTTAGGTGGTGCGCGAGAAGAAGGTCCTTCTATGGATGCAGCCTTTGAAGAGTATCTGAAAACAGCTGATTTGACCCAGTATGAAAAGATCAATCCGAACTCACGGACGATTTCTGTGGATTCTAAAAACTTTAGTCTACCAGTAGAAACACCTCAAACGAATGCAGCTGCTAGCGATGCGACTACGAATGTACCACTTACTTATGAGGTGGCAGGTCAATTTAGCAAGAAGGCAGTTGTCTCAGAAAAAGCTCTCCCAAATACAGGAAGTGAACAATCCATCTTCTTGCTCTTGATGGGAATGGTAGCTGGTTTGGCAGGTATCTTATCGAGCCGAAAACCAAAGCTAAAATAGGTTAAATTTCACATCTAGAAGAGTCTAGGGAAACGTTTTTACGCCTTTTTCCCTTGACTCTTTTTTGGTTTATGATATAATTAACCAGTAAAGAATCGGTGGCTATCTAAGTTTTTTTACGGAAAAGATAGCTAGGGAAGGAGTAACACATGAGACAGCTTGCACAGGAAATCGATAACTTTTTAAACGAGGTGATCTTGAGATCTGAGAACCAGCATGAAATTCTGATCGGGCATTGCACGAGTGACGTAGCCTTGACCAATACTCAGGAACACATCCTCATGCTCTTGTCCGAAGAATCCCTAACCAACTCGGAGTTGGCCCGTCGCCTCAATGTCAGTCAGGCGGCAGTGACCAAGGCTATCAAGTCTTTGGTCAAAGAGGGTATGTTAGAGACATCCAGAGATCCCAAGGATGCGCGTGTGATCTTTTATAAACTGACAGAGCTAGCTCGACCAGTAGCGGCAGAACACCACCATCATCATGAACACACGCTCTCAGCCTATGAACAAGTAGCAAATCAGTTTACTCCAAATGAACAAGAAGTCATCCATCGGTTTTTAACTGCTTTAGTAGGAGAAATCAAATAATGCGGTATATTACAGTAGAGGACTTATCTTTCTATTATGACAAAGAACCTGTCCTCGAGCACATCAACTACAGTGTTGATAGTGGGGAGTTTGTTACCCTGACTGGTGAAAATGGAGCTGCCAAGACGACGCTGATCAAGGCTAGTCTAGGTATCCTGCAACCAAGATTTGGTAAAGTAACCATCTCAAAAACAAATACTCATGGTAAAAAGCTTAGGATAGCTTATCTTCCCCAGCAGATTGCCAGTTTTAATGCTGGCTTTCCGAGTACGGTTTATGAATTTGTCAAGTCGGGTCGCTATCCGCGAAAGGGCTGGTTCCGTCGCTTGAATGCCCATGATGAGGAGCATATCAAGGCCAGTCTAGACTCGGTTGGTATGTGGGAACACCGTGACAAACGAATTGGGTCCCTCTCTGGTGGGCAAAAGCAACGAGCAGTTATTGCAAGGATGTTTGCTTCTGACCCAGATATCTTTGTCTTGGATGAGCCGACGACAGGGATGGATGCTGGAAGCAAAAATGAATTTTACGAACTCATGCACCATAGTGCCCACCATCATGGCAAGGCTGTTTTGATGATTACCCATGACCCTGAGGAGGTCAAGGACTATGCGGATCGCAATATTCATCTAGTCCGTAACCAAGACTCACCATGGCGTTGTTTCAACGTTCACGAAAGTGACCAGGAGGTGGACCATGCTTAGTTTGTTATCTTATGACTTCATGCAGCGTGCCTTCTTGGCGGTCATTGCCATGAGTCTCTTTTCTCCAGTTCTTGGGACCTTCCTTATCTTACGTCGTCAGAGTCTCATGAGTGATACCCTCAGTCACGTTTCTCTGTCAGGGGTAGCCTTTGGTCTGGTTTTGGGAATTTCTCCAACTATTTCAACCATTGTTATCGTCTTGATTGCTGCGGTCTTTCTAGAGTATCTCCGGACAGTCTATAAGAACTTTATGGAAATCGGAACTGCCATCCTCATGTCAACAGGACTTGCAGTGTCTCTGATTGTCATGAGTAAGGGGAAAAGTTCGAGCTCCATGAGTTTGGACCAATACCTCTTTGGGTCGATTGTGACCATTAGCCAGGAGCAGGTGATTTTCCTCTTTGCCATTGCGGCGGTCGTTTTACTCTTGACTTTCTTATTCTTGCGACCAATGTATATCCTGACCTTTGATGAGGACACGGCCTTTGTGGATGGCTTGCCAGTTCGTACCATGTCCATCCTCTTTAACATGGTGACAGGAGTGGCCATTGCCCTTATGATTCCAGCAGCAGGAGCTCTTTTGGTATCGACCATTATGGTCTTGCCAGCTAGTATTGCCCTTCGTCTGGGGAAAAACTTCAAATCCGTTATGTTACTAGCCAGCGCTATTGGCTTTTTGGGAATGGTGGCAGGACTTTATATTTCCTACTATGCGGAAACACCTGCCAGCGCTAGTATCACCATTATCTTTGTAGCTGTCTTTTTGTTAGTCAGTCTACTGAAACGTTTTATCAAATAGGAGAATGAAATGAAAAAACTGAGCTTACTACTGGCTAGTCTATGTGCCCTGTTTTTAGTGGCTTGTTCCAATCAAAAACAGGCAGATGGGAAATTAAATATCGTGACAACCTTTTACCCTGTCTACGAATTTACCAAGCAAGTCGCAGGAGATACTGCTAATGTAGAACTCCTCATCGGTGCTGGTACAGAACCTCATGAATACGAACCGTCTGCCAAGGCAGTTGCCAAAATCCAAGACGCAGATACCTTTGTCTATGAAAATGAAAATATGGAAACAGGGGTTCCTAAATTGCTAGAATCCTTGGATAAGAAAAAGGTGAAAATCATCAAGGCGACAGGTGATATGCTCCTCTTGCCAGGTGGTGAGGAAGAAGAGGAAGGGCATGATCATGACGGTGAGGGTCACCATCACGACTACGATCCCCATGTTTGGCTTTCACCAGCACGCGCCATCAAACTGGTAGAGCATATCCGTGACAGCTTGTCAGCAGATTATCCTGATAAAAAAGAGACTTTTGAGAAGAATGCAGCTGCCTATATTGAAAAATTGCAAGCATTGGATAAGGCCTACACAGATGGCTTGTCTCAAGCCAAACAAAAGAGCTTTGTGACCCAGCACGCTGCCTTTAACTACCTTGCCTTGGACTACGGTCTCAAGCAAGTATCCATCTCAGGTCTCTCACCAGATGCAGAACCATCAGCAGCACGTTTGGCAGAATTGACCGAGTATATCAAGAAAAACAAGATTTCTTATATCTACTTTGAAGAAAATGCCTCACAAGCCCTCGCCAATACACTTTCAAAAGAAACAGGTGTCAAACTAGATGTGCTCAATCCGCTAGAAAGTCTGACAGAAGAAGCAACCAAGGCTGGTGAGGACTATATCTCCGTGATGGAGAAAAACCTCAAGGCTTTGAAACAAACAACGGACCAAGAAGGACCAGAAATCGAGCCAGAGAAGGAAGAAAACACCAAGACAGTTCACAATGGTTACTTTGAGGATGCAGAAGTCAAAGATCGTACCTTGAGTGACTATGTTGGCAACTGGCAGTCGGTCTATCCTTTCCTTGAGGATGGAATTTTGATCAAGTCTTTGACTACAAGGCTAAGTTGACTGGCAAGATGACCAAGGATGAGTACAAGGCCTACTATAGAAAAGGCTATCAGACAGATGTGACCAAAATCAACATCACGGACAACACTATGGAATTTGTTCAAGGTGGCCAAAGCAAGAAATTCACCTATAAGTATGTCGGCAAGAAAATCTTGACTTATAAGAAAGGCAATCGTGGCGTGCGCTTCCTCTTTGAAGCAACAGATGCGGACGCTGGACAGTTCAAGTACGTTCAGTTTAGTGACCACAATATCGCCCCAGTCAAGGCCGCACATTTCCATATCTTCTTTGGGGGCACCAGTCAAGAAGCTCTCTTTGAGGAGATGGACAACTGGCCAACCTACTACCCAGATAACCTATCTGGTCAAGAAATCGCCCAAGAAATGTTGGCGCATTGATGCAAGAGAGAATCCCGCAAATCTGCGGGATTTTTTACTGGAAATGATTAGGTTGTTAGGTATTATAGTACCACAGTTGTGCTGTTCACAATGTGATAAAAAGGTCATTTTCTACTGGCTGATTCTCACTAGCTGGCGAATGCAAAAGCTACGATTGTACAAATTATAGAATCTTTTCAGGGGATTTAGGAAGGGAGCTTAGTCATATTGACGCTGCTATCGCTTTTTGTTATAGTCAAGGAGAGAGCGGTCTGGAACACTAGTTTATTCACAGTCTGTGGATAAGTCTTGGAGGAAATGACATACAACTCAGGGGGTTGAAGCATCCTGATAATAGTTCCGTACATTAGTGACTTTCTGGAAAGATAGTAGAAATCCTAGTACAGAGCCATTTGACAAAGGTGTGTTTAGCGTGAAGGCTTCCAAGTCTAAGAGCTGGATTTTGGAGAAACTAGTTTTTAGGCATGTTTTCTTATCCACAAGCTGTGGATAACTTTGTGAACAAGAGAAAGAGATGTGAGATGATGACGAAAATAAAACCGCATGGACCATTACCAAGTCAGGCCCAGCTAGCTTATCTGGGAGATGAACTAGCTGCCTTCATCCATTTTGGCCCCAATACCTTTTATGACCAGGAATGGGGAACAGGTCAGGAGGAGCCTGAGCGCTTTAACCCGACCAAGTTGGATGCGCGTGAATGGGTTCGGGTACTCAAAGAAACGGGTTTTAAAAAGCTGATTTTGGTGGTGAAGCACCACGATGGCTTTGTCCTCTACCCGACAGCACATACAGATTATTCGGTCAAGGCTAGCCCTTGGAGGGATGGAAAGGGGGACTTGCTCCTTGAGGTTTCCAAAGCTGTAACTGAGTTTGACATGCATATGGGAGTGTATTTGTCTCCTTGGGATGCTCACAGTCCCCTCTATCACGTGGACCGAGAAGCGGACTACAATGCCTATTATCTGGCTCAATTGAAGGAAATCTTGTCAAATCCTGACTATGGGAATGCTGGTAAGTTCGCTGAGGTTTGGATGGATGGTGCTCGAGGGGAAGGAGCCCAGAAGGTCAACTATGAGTTTGAGACTTGGTTTGAAACCATTCGTGACTTGCAGGGCGATTGTTTGGTTTTCTCAACTGAGGGAACAAGTATTCGCTGGATTGGAAATGAACGAGGCTATGCAGGGGATCCCTTGTGGCAAAAAGTCAAGCCAGACAAGTTAGGAACAGAAGCGGAATTAGATTATCTACAGCATGGAGACCCCTCTGGGACGCTATTTTCAATCGGTGAGGCAGATGTTTCTCTTCGGCCGGGCTGGTTTTACCATGAGGATCAGGACCCCAAGTCTCTCGAGGAATTGGTCGAAATCTACTTTCGCTCGGTGGGTCGGGGTACACCTCTCTTACTCAATATTCCGCCAAACCAAGATGGACTCTTTGACGAAAAGGATATCCGGCGACTGTATGAATTTGCTGCCTACCGTGACACACTCTATAGGGAAGATTTAGCTCTGGGAGCCAAGGTATCTGGCCCTGCTCTATCACCAGACTTTGCTTGTCATCATCTGACAGATGGACTGGAGGCTAGTTCTTGGGCAAGTGATGCAGAGTTGCCAATCCAATTAGAGCTCGATTTAGGATCACCTAAAACTTTTGATGTGATTGAGTTAAGAGAAGATTTGAAGTTGGGGCAACGCATCGCTGCTTTCCATGTTCAGGTAGAGTTGGATGGTGTCTGGCAGGAGTTTGGATCTGGTTATACTGTTGGCTACAAACGTCTCTTACGAGGATCAGTCGTTGAGGCGCAGAAGATACGCGTGACCATTACAGAGGCACAGGCTTTGCCTTTGTTAACCAAGATTTCACTCTATAAAACACCTACCTTGCCGAAAAAAGAAACTGTTCAGCAACTAGAGTTTTCAGAAAAAAGTCTAGCTGTGACCAAGGGAGAAAATGTCCACTTTACAGTGAAGCGCATAGAATTTAGCAGTCCTTTAGAAGCTAAGATTTCGATTCAACCAGGGACAGGTGTGCATGGTGTCGCCTATCGGGACGAGATTCAAGTCCTTACGTTTCAAGTTGGCGAGACTGAAAAGGCTAACACTACCAACCTTGTATTTTGCAGGAGATAAAAGCTTAGATTTTTATCTGAATTTGACAGTAGATGGTCAGCTGGTTGACCAGCTTCAGGTCCAAGTTTCATAAAAGAAGAACCTTTGCGCGATGCAAAGGTTCTTTTTTTTATGAGTGATTTGGTAACCAACTGAGGGTGAAGGACAGTTGCTCAGCTTTCAAGAGGTCTTGGTGTTGAATGCTAGATACTGGCACCTTGTCCAATCGGCATTCTTTGACAAAGTTGAAGTGGCTGTGGTTTTGCTCGGCATGGATATCCAGCCATTTATTTTCCTTAGCCAGGTAGATACGGAGATGGTCAAAGAGAGGAATTCCGAGATCGTAACTTGGTTTGCCTGGACAGGTCGGGTAGAATCCAAGAGCTGACCAGATATACCAAGCAGAGATACTGCCATTGTCCTCATCGCCAGGATAGGCTTGCCAGCTGGGGTGAAAGGCTTTTTGACGCAAGGTCTTGATGAGAAGGGCAGTGTAGTCTGGATAGTTGCTGTAGCGAAAGAGATATGGAATGTGGAAGCTAGGCTGGTTAGAGATGGCGACTTGTCCAAAGGGAGCTGTTGCCATCTCGCTCATTTCATGAATCTCGTAACCATAGCCGGTGGTTTCAAAGAGAGGAGCGTCCTGACAGGCTTTCAAAAGATAGTGGCTAAAGGTTTCCTTTCCACCCATAAGTTGGATTAAGCCAGGGATGTCGTGGAGGACGCCTAAAGTCGCTTGAATGGCAGAGCATTCGGCATAATCACGTCCCCAGCTATAAGGAGAGAAGTCAGGGCGGAAGTTGCCTTGGCTATCTCGCGCTCGCATGTAACCCGTCGCAGTGTCAAAGAGATGACGGTAATTTTGAGACGCAGTTCTATAAGTTTCCGCGATGTCATTCTGACCAAGCTTTCGGCACAGCTGGCGATACAAAAGTCACTATAGGCGTAGTCTAGGGTATGGCTGACGCTTTCGTGGTGGTCGGTAGAGAGGTAGCCAAATTCTTGGTATTGGGCTAGTCCGTGGCGGCCATTGATGCCGAGAGGGTCGGACTTAGCGGCTGTTTCAAGCATGGCTTGAAGGAGTTCTTTTTCTAGGTCGGGGGCCATGTCCTTGCAGGCGCTGTCTGCGATAATGCCATCTAAAAGGGTACCAGGCATCATACCCCGTTCGTCTGGAGCTAGCCATTTTGGAAGGAATCCAGTATCGCGGTAGCTATTGAGAAAGCCTTCTAAAAAGAGACGATAGTGTTCCGGTATGATAAGGGCAAAGAGGGGGAAGGTGGTGCGGAAGGTATCCCAGAAACCATTGTTGCTAAAGAGGACACCAGGCTTGACAGTACCAGTAGCCAGATTCATGTGGATGGCTTGCCCTGATTCATCAACCTCATAAAAAGTCTGTGGGAAGAGGAAGAGTCTGTAAAGGCAGTGGTCAAAGAAGGTCCGGTCGGTTTCCCCTGTCTCCACGATATCAAAACGGTGGAGGAGATTTTCCCAGTTTTCTTGGGCATTTGCTTTACAGCTATCGAAGTCCGTTTGAGGTAGATTGAGCAGCGCTTGAGAAGGAGAAATAAAGGAAGTTGCTAGTTGAATCTCGGCATGACTATCAGCGAGGTAAATTCGCCAGTCTCCACTTTCTTGGCTGATAGCAAGAATATCCGTATTCATTTGTAGGGAAGTGAACAGTATCAGTGGATTTTTATTGGTATCTGTTTTGCCTTCTTGTCTTAGGCTCAGAGTCCGCTTATCTACCTGCTCAACTGTTAGGTCATCTGCTGCGTGAAGGTAGAGGGATAGAGGCTGACCTTGCTTTTGATCGAAACGAATAGAAGCGCCGTAGCAAGTCGGTGTGAGCTGGGTTTCAATCTGATAGCGTAGAGAAAAGAGTTTCAAATAGTGAGGCTGGAAGCAAGCTTTATCTATATCATAAGAAGACTGGCGGTGAAAGAGACTGTTTCCCCCAGGCTGACCTGTGACAGGTGTCAGGAGGAGCCATGAGTAGTCCCCAATCCAAGGGCTGGGCTGGTGGGTTAAGCGAACCCCCTGAAAGATGGGCAGATGCGGATCGAAGAACCAAGCTCCCTCCTGGTCACTGGTCTGGGGCACAAAATAATTCATCCCAAAAGGCACGCCTGTGTATGGTAGGGTATTTCCCCGAGAGAAGGCATGCTTGCTAGCAGTCCCAAAGCGGGTATCGATGGTTTCAAGTAGTGGTTTCATAGTCTTTCCTTTAGCTGTTTTTCTACATTATATCAGAAAAATGAGACCTTTAGAGATGGGGTTCGAAAGTAAGCAATTTTGTAGAAAAATGACTATCATTTGTGTATGTATTTTCTGTCTCAAAAACTATATACTGAACATGAAACTTGTTTGAAAGAGGTAAAATTAAAAATGGTTTATTCAAAAGAGATTGTCAGAGAGTGGCTGGATGAAGTAGCAGAGCGTGCCAAGGACCATCCGGAGTGGGTGGATGTCTTTGAGCGTTGCTACACCGACACCTTGGACAATACGGTTGAGATCCTAGAAGATGGTTCAACCTTTGTACTCACAGGAGATATTCCTGCCATGTGGCTTCGGGATTCGACAGCCCAGCTACGACCATATCTTCATGTGGCTAAAAGAGATGTCCTCCTGCGTCAGACAATTGCAGGTTTGGTTAAGCGTCAGATGACCTTGATTCTCAAGGATCCTTATGCCAATTCCTTTAACATTGAGGAGAACTGGAAGGGGCACCATGAGACTGACCACACAAACCTTAACGGCTGGATTTGGGAGCGTAAGTACGAGGTGGACTCGCTTTGCTATCCTTTGCAGTTGGCTTATCTCCTTTGGAAAGAGACTGGCGAGACCAGTCAGTTTGATGAGACTTTTGTCGCAGCGACCAAGGAAATCCTTCATCTCTGGACAGTGGAACAAGACCACAAGAATTCACCTTATCGTTTTGTCCGTGATACAGACCGCAAGGAAGACACCTTAGTAAATGATGGCTTTGGTCCTGACTTTGCAGTGACAGGTATGACCTGGTCAGCTTTCCGACCGAGTGATGACTGCTGCCAGTATAGCTATTTGATTCCGTCCAATATGTTTGCAGTAGTTGTCTTGGGCTATGTGCAAGAAATCTTTGCAGAATTGAATCTAGCTGATAGCGAGAGTGTCATCGCAGACGCTAAACGTCTGCAAGCTGAGATTCAAGAAGGAATCGAAAACTACGCTTATACCTCCAACAGCAAGGGTGAAAAGATTTACGCCTTTGAAGTGGATGGTCTAGGAAATGCTAGCATCATGGATGATCCAAACGTCCCAAGTCTACTGGCTGCTCCTTATCTTGGTTACTGTGCGATTGACGATGAGGTTTACCAAGCAACTCGTCGTACCATTCTGAGCCCTGAAAATCCATACTTCTACCAAGGAGAATACGCTAGCGGTCTCGGAAGTTCTCATACCTTCTATCGCTATATCTGGCCAATCGCCCTTTCTATCCAAGGTTTGACAACAAGAGATAAGGCAGAGAAGAAATTCTTGCTGGATCAGCTCGTTGCCTGCGATGGTGGCACAGGTGTCATGCATGAAAGCTTCCACGTGGATGACCCAACGCTTTACTCACGTGAATGGTTTTCTTGGGCCAACATGATGTTCTGTGAGTTAGTTTGGATTACCTGAATATTCGCTAGTCAGTTCTTTAGTTAGATAGAAATAAAAATTTAAATTTAGAATGAGGTTTTACTTCATGGAAAATGTTGTTGTACATATTATCTCACATAGTCACTGGGACCGTGAGTGGTACTTACCTTTTGAAAGCCACCGTATGCAGTTGGTGGAATTGTTTGACAATCTCTTTGATCTCTTTGAAAATGACCCTGAGTTCAAGAGTTTCCACTTAGATGGACAAACCATTGTCCTCGATGACTATTTGGAAATTCGTCCTGAAAATCGCGACAAAGTCCAAGGTTACATCGACCAAGGCAAACTCAAAATTGGACCCTTTTACATCTTGCAGGATGATTACTTGATTTCTAGTGAAGCCAATGTTCGCAATACCTTGATTGGTCAAGCAGAATGTGCAAAATGGGGCAAATCAACCCAGATTGGTTACTTCCCAGATACCTTTGGAAATATGGGACAAGCGCCTCAAATCCTTCAAAAATCAGGCATTCACGTGGCAGCCTTTGGCCGTGGTGTGAAGCCGATAGGATTTGACAACCAAGTTCTCGAAGATGAGCAGTTTACTTCCCAGTTTTCAGAAATGTACTGGCAGGGTGCAGACGGAAGTCGTGTCCTCGGTATCCTCTTTGCCAACTGGTACAGTAATGGAAATGAAATCCCAGTTGATAAGGATGAGGCCCTAACTTTCTGGAAACAAAAATTGTCCGACGTGCGTGATTACGCTTCAACCAACCAATGGTTGATGATGAACGGATGTGACCACCAGCCTGTACAGCGCAATCTGAGTGAAGCCATTCGTGTGGCCAATGAACTCTTCCCAGATGTGACCTTTGTGCATAGTTCCTTTGATGACTATATCCACGCAGTAGAAAGTGCTCTGCCTGAGCAACTATCTACCGTTACAGGTGAGTTGACCAGTCAAGAAACAGACGGTTGGTATACACTTGCTAACACTTCTTCATCCCGTATTTACCTCAAACAAGCTTTCCAAGAAAATAGCAACCTCCTAGAACAAGTGGTGGAGCCATTGACTGTCATCACTGGTGGGCACAACCACAAGGACCAGTTGACCTATGCTTGGAAAGTCCTTCTACAAAATGCGCCACATGATAGTATCTGTGGCTGTAGTATTGACGAAGTTCACCGTGAGATGGAAACGCGTTTTGCCAAGGTCAACCAAGTTGGAAACTTCGTTAAGACCAATCTTCTCAATGAGTGGAAGGGCAAAATTGCAACTCACGAAGCGCAAAGCGACCATCTCTTTACTGTCATTAACACAGGTTTGCATGACAAGGTTGATACGGTCAGCACCGTGATTGATGTGGCGACTTGTGATTTCAAGGAATTGCACCCAACAGAAGGCTATAAGAAGATGGCAGCTTTGACCTTGCCAAGCTACCGTGTCGAAGACTTGGAAGGGCATGCTGTAGAAGCGAAAATCGAAGATCTGGGAGCTAACTTTGAGTATGATTTGCCAAAAGACAAGTTCCGTCAGGCTCGTATCGCTCGACAAGTGCGCGTGATAGTCCCTGTTCATCTGGCACCACTTTCTTGGACAACTTTCCAATTGCTCGAAGGAGAACAAGAACACCGTGACGGTATTTACCAAAACGGAGTGATTGATACGCCATTTGTAACGGTCAGTGTGGATGAAAACATCACGGTCTACGACAAGACAACTCATGAAGCTTATGAAGATGTTATTCGCTTTGAAGACCGTGGTGACATTGGAAATGAGTACATCTATTTCCAACCAAAAGGAACAGAGCCTATCTACGCAGAACTCAAAGGCTATGAGGTCTTGGAAAATACAGCTCGTTTTGCCAAGATCTTGCTCAAGCATGAATTGACAATTCCAGTAAGTGCAGACGAAAAACTGGATGCAGAACAAAGAGGCATCATCGAGTTTATGACGCGTGAAGCTGGACGCTCAGAAGAATTGACAACCCTTCCTCTGGAAACAGAGATGACCGTCTTTGTTGACAATCCCCAAATTCGCTTCAAGACTCGCTTTACTAACACAGCCAAGGACCACCGTATCCGTCTCTTGGTTAAGACTCATAATACGCGTCCAAGCAATGATTCTGAAAGCATTTATGAGGTGGTGACACGACCAAATAAACCAGCGGCTTCATGGGAAAATCCTGAAAATCCTCAACACCAACAAGCCTTTGTCAGTCTGTATGACGATGAAAGGGGTGACGGTGGCCAATAAAGGATTGCACGAGTATGAAGTCCTTGGAGATGAAACCATTGCAGTGACCATTCTTCGTGCCTCAGGTGAGCTAGGTGACTGGGGTTACTTCCCAACACCAGAGGCTCAGTGCTTGCGCGAGTTTGAAGTCGAGTTTGCACTTGAATGCCACCAAGCAGGGGAACGCTTCTCCGCTTTCCGTCGTGCCAAAGCCTTCCAAACACCATTCACTAGTCTTCAGCTTGCTAAACAAGAAGGAAGTGTAGCAGCGACTGGTAGCCTCTTGAGCCATGCTGCACTCAGCTTGCCACAAGTCTGCCCGACAGCCTTTAAAGTGGCTGAAAATGAAGAAGGGTATGTTCTCCGTTACTACAACATGAGTCAAGAAAATGTGCGTATATCAGAACAGCAACAAACCATTTTGGATTTGCTTGAGCGACCATATCCCGTTCATTCAGGGCTCTTAGCACCACAAGAAATTCGTACAGAATTGATTAAAAAAGAAGACATTTAACAGTTTTAAAGAATACTATGAGATAGAAAGGAGGGGCGAAAGAGTAAGGATAAACTACTGATTCGCCCCTTTTTTGGTGAAAATATGACGATTGCAACCATTGATATTGGAGGGACTGGGATTAAGTTTGCCAGTCTGACTCCTGATGGAAAAATACTAGATAAGACAAGTACACCGACACCAGAAACCATAGAAGATTTACTGGCATGGCTAGACCAACGCTTGTCAGAGCAAGATTATAGTGGGATCGCTATGAGCGTTCCAGGCGCGGTCAATCAAGAAACAGGTGTGATTGAGGGAATCAGTGCTGTGCCTTACATCCATGGCTTTTCTTGGTATGAGGCTTTTGCTCATCATCAGCTACCTGTCCATCTAGAAAATGATGCCAACTGTGTTGGACTTAGTGAACTGTTGGCTCACCCAGAAATTGAAAATGCAGCCTGTGTCGTGATCGGGACAGGAATTGGCGGTGCCATGATTATCAATGGCAAGCTTCACCGAGGTCGTCATGGCTTGGGGGGAGAGTTTGGCTACATGACAACCATTGCACCTGCTGAAAAACTCAACAACTGGTCGCAACTAGCGTCAACTGGAAATATGGTGCGCTACGTGATTAAAAAATCTGGTCAGACTGACTGGGACGGACGCAAGATTTACCAAGAAGCTGCAGCAGGCAATGCCCTTTGCCAAGAAGCTATTGAACGCATGAATCGAAATCTGGCGCAAGGACTGCTCAATATCCAGTATCTGATCGATCCAGATGTCATTAGTCTGGGAGGCTCTATCAGTCAAAATCCAGACTTCATCCAAGGTGTCAAGAAGGCTGTCGATAACTTTGTCGAAACCTACGAAGAATACACGGTCGCACCAGTTATCCAGGCCTGCACCTATCATGCAGATGCCAATCTCTATGGTGCCCTTGTCAACTGGTTGCAGGAGGAAAATCAATGGTAAGATTTACAGGACTTAGTCCCAAACAAGAGCAAGCATTAGAGTTGCTTAAAAAGCATATTTCGCTAGCAAATGTAGAGGTAGCAGTCGCTCAGTCTGACCAAGCCTCTATCTCTATCAAGGGTGAAAGTGGACACTATCAACTAACCTATCGCAAACCTCATCAACTCTACCGCGCCTTGTCAGTGCTCGCAACAGCTCTAGTAGAAGGTGACAAGGTAGACCTTGAAGAACAAGCTGCTTACGAAGATTTGGCTTACATGGCGGACTGTTCGCGCAATGCGGTGATCAATGTCGCTTCTGCCAAGCAGATGATTGAGGTCTTGGCTCTCATGGGTTATTCAACCTTTGAGCTTTACATGGAAGATACTTATCAGATTGAGGGACAACCTTACTTTGGTTATTTCCGTGGGGCTTATTCAGCTGAAGAGTTACAGGAAATCGAAGCCTATGCCCAGCAGTTTGATATGACCTTTGTACCTTGTATCCAGACCTTGGCCCACTTGTCAGCCTTTGTCAAATGGGGTGTTAAGGAAGTGCAAGAACTCCGTGATGTGGAGGACATTCTCCTTATTGGCGAAGAAAAGGTTTATGACCTGATTGATGGCATGTTTGCCACTCTATCTAAACTGCAGACTCGCAAGGTCAATATCGGGATGGACGAAGCCCACTTGGTTGGCCTGGGACGCTACCTCATCTTGAACGGTGTTGTAGACCGTAGTCTTCTTATGTGCCAACACTTGGAGCGTGTGCTGGATATTGCAGACAAGTATGGTTTCCACTGCCAGATGTGGAGCGATATGTTCTTTAAACTCATGTCAGCGGATGGCCAGTACGATCGTGACGTGGAGATTCCAGAAGAAACTCGTGTCTACCTAGATCGTCTCAAAGACCGCGTAACCTTGGTTTACTGGGACTATTATCAGGATAGCGAGGAAAAATACAACCGTAATTTCCGCAATCACCACAAGATTAGCCAAGATATTGCCTTTGCAGGTGGTGCTTGGAAGTGGATCGGTTTCACACCCAACAACCATTTCAGCCGTCTTATTGCTCTTGAAGCCAACAAAGCCTGTCGTGCTAATGACATCAAAGAAGTCATTGTAACGGGTTGGGGGGATAATGGTGGGGAAACTGCCCAGTTTTCTATCCTGCCAAGCTTGCAAATCTGGGCAGAACTCAGCTACAGCAATGACCTAGACCGTCTGTCTGCTCACTTCAAGACCAATACAGGTCTATCAGTTGAGGACTTTATGCAGATTGACCTTGCCAATCTCTTGCCAGACTTGCCAGGCAATCTCAGTGGTATCAATCCCAACCGCTATGTCTTTTATCAGGATGTTCTTTGCCCAATCCTTGACAAGCACATGACACCTGAACAGGACGGCCCACACTTTGCTCAGGCAGCTGCGACGCTTGCTGAAATTAAAGAAAAAGCAGGAAATTATGCTTATCTCTTTGAAACTCAGGCCCAGTTGAACCAGATTTTAAGTAGCAAAGTCGATGTGGGACGACGTATTCGTCAGGCCTACCAAACAAACGATAAAGAAAGTCTGAGAGAAATCGCCAGACAAGAATTACCAAAACTCAGAAGCGAGATTGAACACTTCCATGCCCTCTTTAGCCACCAATGGTTGAAAGAAAACAAGGTCTTTGGCTTGGATACAGTCGATATCCGTATGGGCGGACTTTTGCAACGTATCAAACGAGCAGAAAGCCGTATAGAGGCTTATCTGTCTAATCAGATTGACCACATCGACGAGCTAGAAGTTGAAATTCTACCATTTACTGACTTCTATGCAGACAAGGATTTCGCAGCCACTACAGCCAACCAGTGGCATACCATTGCGACAGCATCGACGATTTATACGACTTAAAGGTATCTTTTCCGAGTCAGAGTGTTTCTCGTGAAACCTATTTCTTATAAAAAACTTCTCCACAAAAAATAATTTGTGGAGTTTTTTCTATAATTAGTAGTTTAACCTGACCTTCAAATAGGAGTATACTAATAATGTAATCGTTATCAAACCTAAAAATTCGATAGAATCAGTTTTTTTAGGAATAAAAAAAGGGAGGAAATTATGAAAAAGTTTTTCAAAGACCTTGAGAGATAACTGGATCTTTCTCTTGATGGTTTTTACCAGGGGCTCTCTGGCTGATTCTATTCTTTTTACATTCCAGTATTTGGGAATGTGGTCGCCTTTAAAGACTACCATATGACCAGTAATGGTTTCATAGATAGTATTGTGAATAGTAAATGGGTCAGGGTTAGATAATTTCAGATTCTTGTTTAGTTCAAAAGATGCCTTTATCATCACTCGAAATACCGTTCTTTACAATCTCGGCTTTATCTTTATCGGTTTGATTGTATCAGTAGGGATTGCCATCATCCTCAGCGAGCTCCGCTCTAAGAGAATGGTTAAGATTTTCCAAACGTCTATGTTGTTCCCTTACTTCCTGTCATGGGTTATCATCAGTTTCTTTACAGATGCCTTCCTAAACATTGACAAAGGGGTCTTCAACCATTTCCTAACATCCATTGGCATGAAGGAAGTCAACTTCTACGCTGATTTAGGCATTTGGCCATACCTTCTCCTTTTCCTAGGTATTTGGAAAGGCTTTGGATATAGCAGTGTCATGTACTATGCGACAATCATGGGAATTGACCCAACCTACTACGAAGCAGCAACAGTGGACGGAGCTAGCAAGTGGCAACGTATTCGCAACGTAACCATTCCTCAGTTGACTCCACTTGTGACAGTCTTGACCATCCTTGCAGTCGGAAATATCTTCCGTGCAGACTTCGGTCTCTTCTATCAAATCCCACACAATGCTGGTCAGCTCTACAATGTAACCAACGTTTTGGACGTGTATGTCTTTAATGGTTTGACTCAGACAGCAGATATCGGTATGGCTTCAGCAGCCGGTCTTTACCAATCCGTTGTCGGTTTGATTCTGGTTATCCTATCAAACTTGCTTGCAAGACGAGTCGATCCAAACTCAGCTTTGTTCTAGAAAGGAGGAGAATATGGCAGAAAAGAAAATTAAAAAAGAAAAAATCGATAATGTCGGCATTCACTCCTTCAGTAAGAAAGCAGATATCTTCTTTAGTATCATCTCTGGTTTGATCGCTCTTTCTTGTATCTTGCCCTTTATCTTCGTTATCATCATTTCGGTGACAGATGAAAAGAGCATCCTCCAGTATGGATATAGCTTTTTCCCTTCGAAGTTTGGTGTAGATGGATTCCAGTTCCTAGCTCAGTTTAAAGATAAGATCCTCCAAGCGCTCTTTATCTCAGTTTTTGTAACTGTAGTCGGAACAGTGACCAACGTCTTCATTACAACCACTTATGCCTACGCCATCTCACGTACAACCTTTAAGTACCGCAGATTCTTTACGATTTTCGCTCTTCTTAGTATGTTGTTCAATGCTGGTTTGGTACCAGGCTATATCGTGGTCACTCGCCTGCTTCAACTTGGTGATACCGTTTGGGCCTTGATTGTTCCAATGCTCCTCTCACCATTCAACATCATCTTGATGCGTTCCTTCTTCAAGAAGACCATTCCAGAAGCCATTCTCGAATCTGCTCGTATTGATGGTGCCAGTGAAGCTCGGATCTTCTTCCAGATCTGTTTGCCATTATCACTTCCAGGTATCGCAACCATCACGCTTTGACAGCTCTTGGTTTCTGGAACGACTGGTTCAACGCCCTTCTTTACATCAAGAGTGACAACTTGTATCCATTGCAATATTTGCTCATGCAAATCCAACAAAATATGGACTACATTGCAAAAGCAGTCGGGCTATCTGGCCAACTGGGAGTCGCTCTTCCAAAAGAAACAGGTCGTATGGCCATGGTTGTCGTTGCAACCCTTCCGATTGCAATTCTGTATCCATTCTTCCAACGCTACTTTGTTAAAGGGTTGACGATCGGTGGTGTCAAAGAATAGCACTTGCTGAGAAACACTGTTTCTCCCTTCCCAACTTCATCTTAGTGACTGAAGTTAAAATCATTAAATCGTTTATAAGTTTAAAAACAAAAAAAGGAGTTTTTATCATGAAAAACTGGAAAAAATATGCTTTTGCATCTGCTAGCGTAGTCGCTTTGGCTGCAAGTCTTGCTGCTTGTGGAAACCTTACAGGTAACAACAAAAAAGCTGCTGACACTACTTCAAGTGAAAAACCCGTTCTTAAAATGTACCAAATCGGTGATAAACCAGACAACTTGGATGAATTGCTAGAAAATGCAAACAAAATCATCGAAGAAAAAGTTGGTGCTAAATTGGATATCCAATACCTCGGATGGGGTGACTACAGCAAGAAAATGTCCGTTATCACATCATCTGGTGAAAACTATGATATCGCCTTTGCAGATAACTATGTTGTAAATGCTCAAAAAGGTGCTTACGCTGACTTGACAGAATTGTATAAAAAAGAAGGAGCAGAGCTTTACAAAGCACTTGACCCAGCTTACATCAAAGGGAACACTGTAAACGGTAAGATTTATGCTGTTCCAGTTGCAGCTAACGTTGCATCATCTCAAAACTTTGCCTTCAACGGTGCTCTTCTTGAAAAATATGGTATTGACATTTCAGGTGTCACTTCATACGAAACACTTGAACCAGTCTTGAAACAAATCAAAGAAAGCTCCAGATGTAGTACCATTTGCGGTTACGAAGAACTTTATCCCATCCGATAACTTTGACTACCCAGTACCAAACGGACTTCCATTCGTTATCGACCTTGAAGGGGACACTACTAAGATCGTAAACCGTTACGAAGTACCTCGTTTCAAAGAACACTTGAAGACTCTTCACAAATTCTATGAAGCTGGATACATTCCAAAAGACGTAGCAACAAGCGACACTTCATTTGACCTTCAACAAGATACTTGGTTCGTTCGTGAAGAAACAGTAGGACCAGCTGACTATGGTAACAGCTTGCTTTCACGCGTTGCTAACAAAGACATCCAAATCAAACCAATCACTAACTTTATCAAGAAAAACCAAACAACACAAGTTGCTAACTTTGTCATCTCAAACAACTCTAAGAACAAAGAAAAATCAATGGAAGTGTTGAACCTCTTGAACACGAACCCAGAACTCTTGAACGGTCTTGTTTATGGTCCAGAAGGCAAGAACTGGGAAAAAGTTGAAGGTAAAGAAAACCGTGTCCGCGTCCTTGATGGATATAAAGGAAACACTCACATGTCAGGTTGGAACACTGGTAACAACTGGATCCTTTACATCAACGAAAACGTTACAGACCAACAAATTGCAGATTCTAAGAAACAATTGGCAGAAGCTAAAGAATCTCCAGCACTTGGATTTATCTTTAACACTGACAGTGTGAAATCTGAAATTTCAGCAATTTCTAACACAATGCAACAATTCGATACAGCTATCAACACTGGTACTGTAGATCCAGATAAAGCTATTCCAGAATTGATGGAAAAATTGAAATCTGAAGGTGCCTATGAAAAAGTATTGAACGAAATGCAAAAACAATACGACGAATTCTTGAAAAACAAAAAATCATAAGAACGATTGATTTCGTGTATTCATTCCTAATTCCTAAAAATGTGATCACTGCCTTCCTTAGTTCTCTAGGGGAGGTAGTGATTTTTAGGATGTAAAAATGAAAACAGTGGTTCTGAGGGTTTATGCGATGTGATACACATACATCTATAGAGGATTTATTATGAAAAAATATCGCCTTCTTTTCAAAATGAGTGCTGTCTTCTCTTACCTATTTTTCGTATTTGGCCTTTCTCAGCTGACGCTTATTGTCCAAAACTATTGGCAATTTTCTTCCCAGATTGGCAATTTCTTCTGGATTCAAAATATCTTGAGTTTGCTATTTATCGGAGTCATGATTTGGATTCTGGTTAAGACAGGCCATGGTTATCTCTTTCACATTCCAAGAGAAAAATGGCTTTGGTATTCGATTTTGACAGTATTAGTGGTAGTGCTCCAGATCTCTTTTAACGTTCAGACAGCTAAACATGTTCAGTCAACTGCGGAAGGTTGGGCTGTATTGATTGGTTATAGTGGGACTAACTTTGCAGAGCTAGGTATCTATATAGCCCTGTTCTTTCTGGTTCCACTGATGGAAGAGTTAATCTATAGAGGATTACTGCAACACGCCTTTTTTAAAGATTCGAGATTTGGTCTTGATTTGCTTCTTCCTTCTATTTTATTTGCTCTCCCTCATTTTTCAAGCCTGCCTAGTCTGTTAGATATTTTCGTTTTTACAACATCTGGAATCATCTTTGCTGGTTTGACCCGTTATACCAAGAGCATTTATCCTTCCTATGCGGTGCATGTAATCAATAATATTGTAGCGACCTTGCCATTTTTGCTGACTTTTTTACATAGGGTGTTTGGGTAAAATACTGGCTGGAGAGTTAGGAATTATAGTTTTTCAATTTATAAGCGAATTTCAGGAGGGAAATGAGTATGACACCATTAAAATGGTTTGCTGGAGGAAGTGAAAGACGTTGTGAAGCGATGACCATCATTGATCATCTATTGGAAGATATAAAGGTTGCGCCTCAACTTGCTCCCCTGAAAAATCAGTTAGTGATTTATCAAAAACGATTAAAGGACGATGGAACCTCTACTCCATTTATTCTGAGCCAAATGAACGTTGACATCTCACGTGTGTTGATTGATAACAAGCTGGGTTTGTCAGAAAGTCAAGCTAAGCAAATCAAAAATTGAGAGAATTATCTGCGATTCGCTATGGTTACTGATGAAGTGCAGTGGTAGGTCTCTCTATATAATTTTCGGTCAAATAAATTGCATTCGTTTTCTCAAGTGGGTATACTAGAATAGTTGAATGAAAAATTCTGAAAATTTAAGAATAGAAAAGGGAACAAATCTTATGGCAAAAGATATTCGTGTCTTACTTTACTACCTCTATACCCCAATTGAAAATGCAGAGCAATTTGCTGCAGACCACTTGGCTTTCTGTAAATCAATCGGCCTTAAAGGCCGTATCCTAGTCGCTGACGAGGGCATTAACGGGACTGTTTCAGGTGACTACGAAACAACTCAAAAATACATGGACTATGTTCACAGCCTCCCAGGCATGGAGGACCTCTGGTTCAAGATTGACGAAGAAAATGAACAAGCCTTCAAGAAGATGTTTGTTCGCTACAAGAAAGAAATTGTCCACCTTGGTTTGGAAGACAACGACTTTGATAATGACATCAACCCACTTGAAACAACAGGTGCTTACTTGTCTCCAAAAGAGTTCAAAGAAGCCCTTCTTGACGAAGATACAGTGGTTCTTGACACACGTAACGATTACGAGTACGACCTAGGACACTTCCGTGGGGCTATCCGCCCAGACATCCGCAACTTCCGTGAGTTGCCACAATGGGTCCGTGACAACAAGGAAAAATTCATGGACAAGCGAGTTGTGGTTTATTGTACAGGTGGCGTTCGCTGTGAGAAATTCTCAGGCTGGATGGTTCGTGAAGGCTACAAAGATGTTGGCCAATTGCACGGAGGAATCGCAACTTACGGTAAAGACCCAGAAGTTCAAGGCGAGCTTTGGGATGGGAAAATGTACGTCTTTGACGAGCGTATCGCAGTTGATGTTAACCATGTCAACCCTACCATTGTAGGGAAAGACTGGTTTGATGGAACACCATGTGAACGCTATGTCAACTGTGGAAATCCCTTCTGTAACCGTCGTATCCTAACATCAGAAGAAATGAAGACAAGTACCTTCGTGGATGCTCACACGAGTGTCGTGTTCACCCACGCAACCGCTATGTCTCAGAAAATGAATTGACACAAGCAGAAGTAATCGAGCGCCTAGCAGCTATCGGTGAAAGCTTGGAAACAGTGGTAGCTCAGTAATAAGGAGAGATCCTAATGGAAAAATTTTGCGTTTATGGTAAATTAATTGCCAAAGAAGGAAAGGCGCAGGAACTTGCTGCTTATATGCAAGAAGTTGTTAAAGAAATGCAAAATCTTGATACTTGTTTCTGCTATATCTTAGGAGAGAAAGCAGACGAACCCAACAGCATCTATATTTATGAGGTTTGGGAGAGCGAGCAAGCTCACAATGACAGTCTGACCTTGGAAGTTTTTCAAAATCTCATTGCAAAAGCTAGACCCATTATTGCAGGCATGGAAAATTTACATAAGCTGACTATTTTTGATGGTAAGGCAAGTTTCTAAATTCCTAAGAAAAACTAAAAACTTTAGACGATTCAAACGTCTAAAGTTTTTTATCATTTATCTACAGGTAAAAGTCTTGCTGGACAGAGATTTGGGAAAGCAGACTATTTCCGCTGATTCTTGGGGCATCTCGCGGATTATCACTTGATTTCTGGTTTTCTTTCCACAGTTCTGATTTTTTGTCCTTTCTTTTTGATGTGATATAATGAGCTTAAATAAATGGGAAAGGAGCAGGTCTATGTCTAAAGCTATCATGGAAGAAGTGGCAGCCTATCTGCGTCAGCATGCAGATGAAGAGCTGAGTCTGACCGATTTGGCTGAGCATTTCCATTATAGTCCTTTCCATCTATCCAGAACTTTCAAGAAAAAGATGGGTTTTTCTATCAAGCAATATGTGGAAGCTCTTAAGATGGAAAAAGGGATTCAGGAGATTGTAGAAAGTCGGCAAAATGTGACCGAGACCTCTATGGAAGCTGGTTATGATAGTCTAGGCAGTTTTTCCAATACTTTTAAGCGGCATACTGGACTTTCGCCTAAAAAATACTACCAAGAATCAACCAAGGCTTATGATTTTATGGTAAAACAGCTGGATGAGAAGGGAGCTTTGTTGCATCAGGATCCTGACCACAAAAGTGGCAATCGGTTGACTGTGGCGTTATCTTATCCCGAGGGGTATGAACCACGCCTTAGCTGTGTCGGGTTGTTTAAAACCCGAATACCCAAAGAAGAGCCGATTATCGGAGTCGCACTGAGTCAGGAGAGACAGTTTACTTTTGAAAATGTACCCGATGGCCACTACTATCTTTTGGCCTGTGAATTGCTGGAGGATTTACGCCTCACTAAAAACTATGTCTTGAAGCATAACTTTCGCTGGGGCAGCGATGAGCCTCTCACTTTTTCAGGCGATAGCATCTATCAAGAGGAAATCAGCATGCGCAGGCCCTTGCCCAGTGATCCACCTATTACAGTTAATCTTCCAGTTTTAATCATGCGTTCCCTAGCCAAACAAGCGCAATTGAGAATAAGAAAATTTTTATCCTAATTGATAAACTGATACTAGAGATTTATTCTCAGATATAAAAAATTGGAGGAACAATAATGAAATTAGACGTGTTTTTAAGTTTTAATGGTCAGGCCGAAGAAGCTTTTCGTTTTTATGCTGACCTTTTTCAGACAGAGATTAAGGGACTTGTCCGAGCCAGTGAGATGATGGATCCAGCTGACCTTCCTGCAGAAAAACGGGATAAGCTTGCTTGGATTGCCTTAGATACGGAAAACTTAACCCTGAATGGTGAGGATGTAGGCATTTTTAACGACCTATCTATTCCTAGCAATCACCAGCCCAATCAATGGTTGGTTCTGAGCCCAGACAGTAGAGAAGAAGCTGATGAACTTTTTGCTAAGCTTGCTGAAGGTGGTCAAATTCTCTATCCTTTAGAGGAACAAGCTTTCGCAGAGTTTTATGGTCGCTTGATTGACCGTTTTGGTATCGGCTGGGATGTGATGAAATGAGGTAGAAGGATGGCTTATAGTGAATCCTTAGCCCAGCAAGTCCGTGCCATTTTAGCTACTGAACTTCCTCCTCATGTTTTTGAAGAAGAGGTAGAAGAGAAGAAGATGTTTGGTGGTTTGGCTTTTATGATCCGAGGTAAGATGGCCGTGACTGTGAGTTCAGAAAAGGGTCAAGAGCTTGTCATGGTCCGCATCGGTAAGGAAATGGAAAAGCAGACTCTGCCTAAAAATGGTGCTAGTGTAACTTTAATGAAGGGTAGGCTTTATCATGGCTATATTGATTTAGATGGTGAAGCACAAAAAGAACTGTCTTACTGGATTGGTCTAGCCTTGTCCTATAATCAGGAGCTGACGCAGCAGGATAAAAAGTAAGAAGAGCTCAGAATAAGTTTTTGCTTTCTTAGAAGTTCATTCATTGCTTTTTTATGAAATTCAGATATATTCTCAGAATATGTATTGATTTTGTGACTTTAATTAGCAAGATTTTATGAAAATAAATCCTATACGAAGAAATGATGCTAAGAAGGAACATATAGGCAATTAAATTGATAAGCAAATTAAAAAGATCTACAATCATAAAAAAAGATATATGAGATTATAAAGAAATACTTACCTTTAGTTATAAGCGTAATATAGACGAAATGCTTGAACATCTAAGTTACGGTTCCAATTATTCGTGTAGATACTTTGATAATAAGGAAGAAAAAATAAAATTTTCAAAGATTCAATTTGTAATAATTGATAAGGAAGAGGTTATTTTTGTCTCATCATCTTATGCGTCTTATCCATATTCTTTGAAAGGAATTGGTGGGGGTGTTTAGAAAATATTTTGAACAAGCATGGCAGTTAGCTACAAAATTAAAGTCGGATAGCAATATAGATAAGGAAAGTATAAGCTATATAGAATTTACTTACAGAAAATAAAGACGATTCCTTTGGTCGTCTTTATTGCATTTCTAGGGTGTGTGAATACCGATTACTTTTAGTCTGCTGAATGTCAAGCGATTTTCAGGGGCTGTTTTTCTATGCTTTTTATCTAAAAATCTAAAATTTGTTTCTGTATCTTTCAGGAAAATAGGTTATACTGTATGTAAACGATTTCAAAGGAGGCCAGTTATGGCGAAAACATTTTTTATCCCAAATAAAGAAAGCATTCTAGGACAACAGGAGGTCTTGACTGCTAAGTCCATCTTAGCCTTGGTGGAGGGCTTGGAGTCACACAGTTATGATGCAGTCTATCTCCGTCAGCCCCTCAATCGTCTCGAGTATATCGAGTGTGGGATTGTAGGCCAGTCGCAATTTCTCTTCAAGGTGAACTATGCGGATAGCCGAAAAGGCTATCAAGTGGTGATTCCAGACTTCCTTACCAGAGCGGACTGGGAGATTGTAGAAGCTCTTCTCCAAGCCCTATCGAACAAGTTGGGGCAAGTGGTAGAAGGGCTAGAAGGGTTTGAATTTGAAGCTTATTTCCGACAAACAGTTCAGAATTATCTAGCGGATAAGGCGGCTCGTCTAGTATACTGCCAAGGGCTCTTGGCCCCTATCTATCTCAACAAGGAATACCTCGAGAGCTTTTTGGCTGAGGATGGATTGGCACGTTTTGAAGAGCTGGTCAAGAAGGTTCAAGGCTCTGATGCCTACCTTGCCAGTGTGAAATTTTACCCAGACGCCCAAGGCAAGGTACACGGTATCTACCACCTAGCCCAGGGAGTCAAGACGATTTTACCTAAGGAACCCTTTGTACCAGCTCCTTATACGGAGCAGCTGGCAGGCAAGGAACTTGTTTGGGAGATTGACCTAGTGACGATTTCTGGTGATGGTTCAAAAGCCGAAGACTACGAATCCATCGCTCGCTTGGATTATGAAAAATTCCTAGAGTCACTACCAACAGCATTTTACCATCAACTAGATGCCAATCAACTAGAAGTACAACCCATCCTAGGACAAGATTTTGAAGGATTGGCAAGCATCGAGTAGGCCTTGTTCAAAAAAGAGTAAGCATAAAAATCCCTGTCATTAATAAATGGCAGGGATTTTGGTTAAAAGAATGTCAGGATGCGAAGGTAGTCCACTGTCAGCGCGAGCTCTGCAATGAAGAAGGGTAAGAGAATAGCACCATCAAGTAAGACAGCGAGCAGGAATCGATAAAATGGGTCGAGGCTACTGGTCTTACTTGGCTTGCTAATCACAAAGAGATTGCCGAGGGCAAAGATGGCCATGCTTAGAAGAGTGAGGATACCAGCAAATCGTAAGCCGCCAAAGAGTGCAAAGAAACTTGCTAGAGCGGTTAGGACAAGTGGAATAGCAAAGAGTCGGCTATACCGATCAAAGGCTTCTTGGAATGTAAAGTCACTCTCCTGATCCAGCACACGTCGGACAGTAAAGCCTCCCAAAATGATGGAAAAGTAAAACAGAGCGCTAGCGACCAAGATAGAAAGGCCAGCAAAGAGATCCAAAGGTGGGAGCTGGTTAGGAGAACTATTAGCAATAGAAATCATATAGCCATAGTAGAGGTGCTTGATATGATAGATACTAAAGAAAAGATTAATAGAAGACAGCAAGGTGAGCAGGGCAAAGACACTGTAACGATGCTTTTGGTCCGTAGTCTTGCTGGCAGTTGGTTCTTGGATAGCGTCCAGCAGCCAAGTCCAAAATAGTGCGATTTCTTCTTTGAATCGAGCAGTTTTGTGGGGGTCAATGTCTGGGATATAGGGACTATCTAAAGCCTTGCTGAGGCTGTTTTTTTCTTTTGTAGGGTTCTCTTGGTTGCCTTTCTCTTCAGCTTTCCCTTCTCCCTCTTCCTCGGTTTGGGTTTCCTCAGTCATTTCGGGAGCTTCCTCCTCATGCGTTTCCGACTCTTTAGGTGAGATAGGAGTTTCTTGGCTTGCTTGTGGTTCGGTCTCTACAGTTTCCGAAGTCTCTGGTTGGTCGGGCTGGATTTCCGATTTCGTCTGAGCTGATTTCTTCTCAATATCGGCGCTTTCAAACCATTCTTGTGTCATGGTGGAACCTCCTTTTTTATGGTTGTTTTCTATCTTTAGCCTAGCAGATGAAAGCGTTTTTGTCAATGGTTTCTAGACGGAGCAGAGTGCTCTTCTTTAGGTAGGTAGATATCCTGGTTGGCTTTTGCAATGAGTAAATCTTTGATATCTGCTTTTTCGGTTTTATAAGGGTTGGCAAGCTCATTCTCTTTTTGTCCACGATGTTCTTCTTTGGGGTGACGATAGATACCACCATGCTGAGAAGAAATATCTAGATTGATACGGTCAGTCTCTTTCTGGGAGAGAATAAGTTTTAGAGTGGAATGGGCTTCTAGCTCAACCTTGCCGTGAACCTGGATATTCTCAGCATAGATATGTTCCTCTTCGGTCTTGACCTGACTATCTGTCAATTCGGTATCAAAGATATTGATGATATGAGGTGTCGTTAGTGTGCTGTTCTTGATAGAACTTTCTGTTAGTCTTAAGAGATAGCCTTTGTTTTGATTGTTGCATTTTCAAGATTGGCTTGACGAATATTGGTTTGTCCACGATTGGCTGAGACGGTGATAGCTTGCAGCCTTCTTCCTTTAGGAAGGGAGAGAATGACTTCGTCAAAACGGTGAGAATAACTGCTGGCAATACGAAGTAGGCCTTCGATTCCTGAACCTAGAAAGCGATGTTGGGAGGCTTGTTTGTCAGTGACGCTCAGTGTTTTGTCACTCATGCCAGTAGTCAGATCGTGACGACCAGACACGGAAGGATGATAGGTGATGTGGATCTTGTCATCTACAGACTCTGTGATGGTTAGGCTATGTTCCTCAAGGGCCAAATCAAGTTTTTCCACTTCGCTTCCAAAGGTCACTTCTTCGATACGATTGTCATAGACGGGGTCTTTTGACATGGCAAGCAAACTTTGAATACCATTGGACTGGGCGCCTACAATGATCATGATAAAACCAAGGATTGTAGAAACCACACCAAAGATGAGAAATCCTTTTGTCAATTTACGCATGTCTGTCACCTCTCTTTCCTTTTTTAAGAATCCATTGCACCAAGCGGACGATTAGGAGGCCAAAGAAACGGGCTACATAGGAGATACCTAGTAGAACAAGAGAAGAAGCACCGATAGAAAGCAAACCGGCCCCGAAAATCAAGATAAAGGCAGATTTGGCTTCGACTAGGACACTAAAGCTCTCTACGATAAAGAGTCCGCCCAGTAGGATACCTGTCACCGAAACGGTAAAGAAGGCTAAAATGACGGAGGCGGCTGCGATAAAAAGCCCGATAATGGTTAAGATAATTGCAATTCCAACAGGAATTCCGATAGGGGCTGCTAGTAAGGCAAGTAGGGCAATGTGTATCAGTTGACGGTCATTCTTTTGAGCAGGTGCCTCATTGACCTTTTTATCGAGAAGATCAGAGAGGATATCATGGGCAGCTTCTTTTGGAGTTCCCAGACTGGCAATGAGTTCGTCTTCGCCCTCTGGGCCTGCATCGTCAAATAGTTCCTTAAAGTAGTCCATAGCTTCGATGCGGTCAGCTTCAGGCAGTTTATGGAGATAGGTTTCTAACTGAGTCAGATAGTCAGTTCTTGTCATGGCGGATACTCCCTTCTATGATGCCGTTGACGGTGTCGGTATAGAGCGTCCACTCTTCCTTTAGAGTAACGAGCTGCTCTACGCCCCGATTGGTCAAGGAGTAGTATTTGCGCATACGCCCCTGAAACTCTCTAGAGTAGGTGGTCAGAAAGCCACTGGCTTCCAATTTTTTGAGAATGGGATAGAGCGTAGATTCTTTGATATTGGCGATGAGCTTAATGGTTTGGCTAATCTCATAACCATAAGAATCCCCCTGCTCCAGTACAGCCAAGATGAGAAACTCAATCAAGGCAGAGGATGTTGGGAAGTACATGGGAAACCTCCTTTATATTATATAAAAATTTTATATATACTCTTTTCAAATATATTGTATCTCAAGTTGAAAGCCCTGTCAAGAAATATGTGTAAAAATTTTATATATAAAAAACTCCTAGTATAAACTAGAAGTTTAGAGGATGTTGTCAGACTTTATCTAAATTTTATCGTAGATATCTTATAGTTGATTTCCTTATCCAAAAGTTTCAATAAAGGAGTCACGTATTCAGGATTTGGAAACTTAGGACCGAAAACGACTTCTCGGATTTGAATGTTTTCTTTTCTCTCAAGATAAAGTTTACCGAATTCAGGAGAATAATCAATTTTTATCTTGTCATTATCTGATCTTAGTTTAGCATATTGCAAAATACGCAATTCTTCTTCATACTTGTAATCAACCGATTTGAATAGGTAGCGGATTTCTTCTATACAGTCAGCGATAGCTTTTTTATAGAATGAATCCCCTGAATTTTTATAGTTCTTTAATTCTGATTTTAAATCTACTAACAATCCTTTTAATCGCGTTACTTCTTCATTGCTAAATAGTTCAGTTTCTTCGATGTCGAATTGGTCATTGGAGTAATGAACATAGGCTACGCGATATAAATAATCCTGAGTAGTATTCGGAGTAGAATGTTTTTCTTCAGAATTTTGTGTAATATCATTGCCCCTAGTCGTCATCTCTATGTTGGATTCATTTGAAGAGGTATCATTTTGAATTTCAACACTTGAATTCATTTTATGACCGGTTTGCTTATCTGAGTTTTTTTGATACCAAGGAAGGTCACTAAGTGAATGATAACGAGCAAAATCATTTTCATTCAGTACAATACAGACTCCTTCTGCATTATTTCCATATTGCGACCACATATCTAGGTCGTCTGTTTTGCTAGTGAAACTCATTAAAAACCAAGAGCTAGGCTCTAAAGGATTACGTTTTTCTAATTTTAAAATATCTTCTAGAATAACCCCTTCTTCAGGATCGTTCATATAGTTGGCGTTATTCAGGCGTGTCTTTCCTGAGATGGAGAATGGAGCCTTATCCTCTTTTCCTAGTATGCTTTGGAGTGCTTTTCCTGAAGTATAGTGACCAAATTTCAGTTTTCTATTTTTATCTTCGGCCTTCAATCCAAGCTCATACTTAATTTTTTGGACAAGCGTGTAAATTTTAATTAGCTTATTGATTTTTTTTGAGTCTTCTCCGTAATATTCTATCCAGTCTTTTAAAATATCGTATTTAGTATCGGAGATGATACCAAGTTTTAAGGTACGAATAAGCAAATTTTTCTCTTTTTCCTCTTTTTCTTCTTCAATAGATGAATCAAAGCAAAGTTTATCCAGAGCTTTTACGATATTAGTAGTGGAAATCTGAACTTGCTCCTGCTTAAATTGTTCTTCGTTTTCGAGTATTCCGATGAACATATTTAAAATTTTGATACTCGGAATAGATTCTAAAGATTGATAGATATCGTTTAGGAGATTTGATTGTTTTATTTGATTGTTTTTTACCAAATCCATCCGAGCTGTAAGATATTGTACAGTGATTTCTTCAGATTGTACAAATCTATCGTGTAGTCTTTTTAGTTTATCTATTATTTCAAGTTTTTCCTCTTCATTTTGTTGTTTGGTGATAATTTTGGCAAGAGTTTCAGCGTAGTATAAAGTGATATCTTCATTTTTTTCAAAATTTAAAGCTATTTTCTTTAGTTTAGAAGCCGTATCATTCAATTTATCTATGTTAGTTTGCTCAAGTGACAAATTGGATAAAGCCGTAGCATAATATAGAGCAATATTTTCAGGTTCCTCGAACTTTTCGTATATGACCTGAATCTTCTGAGTAGTTTCAGCGATTTCCTCAGCTTTAGTCTGTTCAGATGATAGATTGACTAAAGCCACAGTATACGATAAAGCAATACCCTGAGGTTCATTGAACTTTTTGTAAATATTTTTAATTTTCTGAGCAATCTCAGCGATTTCTTCAACTTTAGTTTGTTCAGATGATAGATTGGCTAAAGCCATAGCATAATATAAAGCAATATCTTGGGGCTCATTGAACTTTTTGTAAATACCTTTAATTTCTTTAGCAATCTCAGCGATTTTTCCAGCTTCAATATTTTTAGCAGATAGGCTAACTAAGGATCTAGCATATTGTAAAGCAATATCTTGGGGCTCATTGAATTTTTTGTAAATACCTTTAATTTCTTTAGCAATCTCAACAGTTTCAACAGCTTTAGTCTGTTTGATTGATAGTCTGACTAAAGCCATAGCATAATATAAAGCAAAGTCCTGAGGTTCATTGAACTTTTTGTACATAACTTTAATTTCTTGAGCAATCTCAGCAATTTGCTCAGCTTCAGTATTTTTAGAAGATAGACTAACTGAAGCTCTAGCGTACTGTAAAGCAATATCCTGAGGTTCATTGAATTTTTTGTACATAACTTTAATTTCTTGAGCAATCTCAGCAATTTGATTAGCATTCATCTGTTTAGTTGATAAATTGGTTAAAACCATAGCATACTGTAAAGCAATATCTTGGGGCTCATTGAACTTTTTGTACATAACTTTAATTTCTTGAGCAATCTCAGCAATTTGATCAGCATTCATCTGTTCAGTTGATAAATTGGTTAAAGCCATAGCATACGATAAAGCAAAGTCCTGAGATTCATTAAACTTTTCGTATATGCCCTGAATTTTCTGAGTAGTTTCAGCAATTTGCTCAGCTTTCGTCTGTTTAGCTGATAGATTGACCAAAGCTCTAGCATAACATGAAGCAAAGTCCTGAGGTTCATTGAACTTTTCGTATATGCCCTGAATTTTCTGAGTAGTTTCAGCAATTTGCTCAGCTTTCGTCTGTTTAGCTGATAGATTGACCAAAGCTATAGCATAATATGAAGCAAAGTCCTGAGGTTCATTGAACTTTTCGTATATGCCCTGAATTTTCTGAGTAGTTTCAGCAATTTCATCAGCATTCATCTGTTTAGTTGATAGATTGCTTAAAGCCATAGCATACGCTAAAGCAAAGTCCTGAAGTTCATTGAACTTTTCGTATATGCCCTGAATTTTCTGAGTAGTTTCAGCAATTTGCTCAGCTTTCGTCTGTCTAGCTGATAGATTGACTAAAGCTCTAGCATACCGCAAAGCTATGTCATGCGATTCCAGGAATTTTTGTTGCAAGACTCGTAATTTTTCAGCAGTGGTCTCTAGTTTCTTCAACTCAGTTTTCTCGGTTGATAAATTGAACAAAACCATAGCATACTGCAAAGCTATATCATGCGAATCCTGGAATTTTTTCTGTAATTTCTCTAATTTTTCAGCAGTAATCTCTAGTTCTTTCAACACGGTTTGCTTGGTTGATAAAATAAACAAAATCCTGGTAAATGCTTCTGCTATTTCATGCGAATCCCGGAATTTTTGCTGCAATTTCTCTAATTTTTCAGTAGTAGCTTCGATTTCCTTCAGCTCAGTCTGCTTATTTGATAAAATGAGTAAAGTTATTGCATAACGTAAAGCTATCTCTTCAGATTCTGGAAATTGCTCATAAATTATTCTTGCCTTTTCTGCTAGATCTTCACAGGCAGTCTTATCTGTCTGCTCTGCTGATAAGTCAAGGAGCTTACATAACTCTGCTATACTTTGTACCAAATTGAATATCTGTTCATTCATACTATGCCCTCACCTTGAAATAGTAATTATTGCTAGTTAAAACTAATCTACCTTTTCATTTCATAATTCGTTTCTACATATTTTATTATATCAAAAACCACATTTTTCTCCTAGTATATGTATGATGCTTTTTAAACATATACTCATACAAAAAACCAGACTCAGTCTGGCTTTGCATTGTTTATATCTGAGAAGTATTTTAGAAAAATTAAAGAATCTTATCCGCCCGATCCACCATAAAGAGTGAGACGGTCATGATGATATCGATGGCTAGAAGGGCAAGGACAGCTGGGATCCAAGATTGGAAAAGGTCAAAACTATAACCAAACAAGGCAGGTCCAAAAGCAGCTAAGATGTAGCCCCCTGTTTGCGCTAGACCTGAGAGTTGCGCAGTCTTTTCAGGCGAGCTGGTCTTAAGTGAGAAGCAAACCATGAGATAAGGAAAGAGAGCACTGCAGGCAGTCCCAATCAAGAGATGGACGACTAACCAGTAGAGGAAATTATTGGCTGGATACAAGAGCATGGCAATTCCTGTCATCCCAGCGATAGAGATAATTGCCAGCATGATTCGACGATGACCATCTGACAGACGAGTAGTCAGACTTGGAACGGTCATCGAAAAAGGAATGCTGATCAGCGAGAAGATAGAAGCCAGAAGAGCCGCATCGCTATTAAAGACCAGCACTAATAGCCATAGTTGGCAACCAGGTCATGCTTGTATAAAAGAGCAAGGACTGAAGACCACCAAAGACAATGATGGCCCAGACAGATTTGCTTTTTAGAATATTTTCTTTCGATTTCTTTTCTTGCTGCCCTTCTAGATAGTGGTTGTGGCGATGATTTGGCAACCAAACTAGCAGAGTGACCAGACAGAGAAAGCTGAGAACGAGGATGAGGCCCTTCCAAGAACTAGCTTGGGTGATAGGGACCGAAAGATATGAAGCGATGGCCGTTGAAACCCCCATGGCAGTGACATAGAGAGTTGTTAGGAAACTAATCTTTTGAGGCTGATTTGCCTGGATCATACTTGGGAGGAGTACATTGAAGATCGCAATGCTCGCTCCGACAATCAAGGTTCCCAGATAGAGAAGAGGAAGGCTGAAGATACGAATGACAGAGCCAATAGTTAAGAGAAGAAGACAGTAAGTAAAGAGATGCTCTAGCCCAATCTTTTGCGCCAAGTGACTCGTAAAAGCAGAGAGAAGGGCGAACATCAAGAGAGGGAGACTGGTTAAAATCCCAAGAGAACTGACCTCAACTCCTAGTCCCTGAGCAATGTCTCCTAAAATGGTTGGAAGAGTAGTAAAAGGAGAGCGTAAAACAGTCCCGATTAAGACAATTCCTAGAACAAAAAAGAGTGATTGTTTTTTCATGAGAACCTCGATAAGATGACTTTAATAACAGCTTATTTTAAGGTTTTTTCTATATAATGTCAAGTAATGACAGCCAAGACAGTTCAATCAATGGAAGTGAAAATAAAGTGAAAAGGGATAGATTTCTTTACTAGAATTTTCCTTGATTTGATATAAAAATAGGAAACTAGGAGAATTTGTGATAAAATAGTGGAAGGAAATCTATACATTGGAGAAAAACTGTGCCTGAAAAGCAAAAAATCAGCGTCTTGATGTCGGTCTATGTAAAGGAAAATCCGACGTTTTTGAGAGATGCTATCAAAAGTGTTCAAAACCAGACCTTGAAACCGAGTGAACTTGTTCTTGTTGAGGATGGGCCGCTCACACCCGAACTCTATCAGGTGCTAGATGAAGTGGAAGCTCAGTCAGACATTCCAGTTAAACGGTGCCCCTTAGAACAAAACCAAGGTTTAGGCTTGGCTCTTCGATACGGTGTTTTACAGTGTCAGTACGATATCATCGCTCGTATGGATACAGATGATATAGCAGTACCTGACCGCTTTGAAAAGCAAGTCCAACTAATGGAACAGGAAAATCTGGATCTCTTAGGTGGACATATTGCAGAATTTATTGACAATCCTGACGAGATTGTTTCTTACCGTCGTGTCCCAACTCGGCATGCAGACATTGTGGCTTACCAAAGAATGAGAAGTGCCTTCAACCATATGACAGTGATGTTCAAAAAGGACATGGTCCTCAAGGCGGGTAACTATGAAGATGGCCTTTACATGGAGGATGATCTCCTCTGGCTCAATATGATTGCCGCAGGAGCTAAGACTGGAAACCTGGATCAGATCTTGTGTCAGGTTCGTGTCGGAGCAGGGATGTTTGAACGTCGTGGTGGTTTGCGCTACCTCAAACTCTATCGCCAGGCTCGTCAGCGCATGCTTGAGAGAGGGCAAATTTCCTACATGGAATATGCGAAAAGCATTGCCATTCAAGCAATCGTTGCACTCTGCCCAGGCTTTGTACGACAGTTTATCTTTGTCAAACTTCTAAGAAAAAGCAAATAAGCCTCAGGTTGAGTATGTTGAAACGAGGCATATTATGAAGAAAACAGCTTTATCCGACTCTTGTAAGGGGGAGTAAACTTCGATGAATAAAAAACTAGCAGATTATGTTATTGATCTGGTTGAAATTTTGAATAAACAACAAAAACAGGTGTTTTGGGGGATATTTGACATTCTGAGTATGGTGGTTTCCATCATCGTATCTTATATCTTGTTTTATGGCCTAATAAATCCAGCGCCTGTGGACTACGTGATCTACACTCTTTTAGCCTTCTTCTTCTATCAGATTATGATTGCTTTTTGGGGGCTGAATGCTAGTATTAGCCGCTACAGTAAGATTACGGATTTCATGAAAATCTTTTTTGGAGTAACATTTAGTAGTGTTCTTTCCTATGGGATTTGCTATGCCTTCCTTCCACTATTTTCTATCCGTTTCATCGTACTTTTCATTTTGTTGAGTACCTTCCTGATCTTGCTTCCTCGTATCACTTGGCAATTGATTTACTCCAAACGTAAAAAAGGTAGTGGAGATGGGGAACACCGTCGGACCTTCTTGATTGGTGCTGGTGATGGTGGTGCCCTCTTTATGAACAGCTACCAACATCCAACTAGCGAGCTTGAGCTAGTGGGAATTTTGGATAATGATGAAAAGAAAAAGGGACAAAAACTAGGTGGCATCCCAGTTTTGGGCTCCTATGACAATCTGCCTGAATTGGCTAAACGTCACCAAATCGAGCGTGTCATCGTAGCGATCCCTTCACTTGACCCTTCAGAGTACGAACGCATCTTGCAGATGTGTAATAAGCTAGGCGTCAAATGTTACAAGATGCCTAAGGTTGAGACAGTTGTGCAAGGACTTCACCAACCGGGTGGAGTCAGTGGCTTCCAGAAAATTGATATTACAGACCTTTTGGGACGCCAGGAAATCCGTCTGGATGAGTCCCGTCTGGGTTCAGAACTTACAGGCAAGACTATCTTGGTGACAGGCGCTGGTGGTTCGATTGGTTCAGAGATTTGTCGTCAGGTTAGCCGCTTCAATCCAGAGCGTGTCATCTTGCTGGGGCATGGCGAAAATTCCATCTACCTCGTTTATCATGAATTGATCCGTACATTCCAAGGGATTGATTATGTTCCTGTCATTGCAGATATTCAGGATTATGACCGTCTCTTACAAGTGTTTGAACAGTACAAACCAGCCATTGTTTACCATGCTGCTGCCCACAAGCACGTTCCGATGATGGAGCGCAATCCAAAAGAAGCCTTCAAAAACAATATCCTCGGTACCTACAATGTTGCCAAGGCTGTTGATGAGGCCAAAGTACCTAAGATGGTTATGATTTCGACTGACAAGGCGGTCAATCCACCAAATGTTATGGGTGCAACTAAGCGCGTGGCAGAGTTGATTGTCACTGGCTTTAACCAACGTAGCAAATCAACCTACTGTGCAGTCCGTTTTGGAAATGTTCTGGGTAGTCGTGGTAGCGTGATTCCTGTCTTTGAACGTCAGATTGCTGAAGGCGGTCCTGTGACAGTAACAGACTTCCGTATGACACGTTACTTCATGACCATTCCAGAGGCTAGCCGTCTAGTAATCCATGCTGGCGCTTATGCCAAGGACGGAGAAGTCTTTATCCTCGATATGGGCAAACCAGTTAAGATCTATGACTTGGCTAAGAAAATGGTCCTTCTAAGTGGACACACAGAAAGTGAAATTCCAATCGTTGAAGTTGGGATTCGTCCGGGTGAAAAACTCTATGAAGAACTCTTGGTTTCGACAGAATTGGTTGATAACCAAGTCATGGACAAGATTTTCGTTGGTAAGGTAAATGTCATGCCTCTAGAAGCTATTGATCAAAAGATTGAAGAGTTCCGTTCACTCAGCGGAAATGAGCTTAAAGAAGCGATCATTTCTTTTGCAAATGAAACAACCCATGTTGAGTAAGAGTGTCTATCTACTTTCATAATGAAACAGCTATCGCCAGTTTTCTGAGGAAATCAGAAAGCTGGTTTTTATAAATAGAGAGTAGAGAACATCGGATATTTTAAAGGTTTAATAAGCGCAACTATTCAAGGGACGATGTTATGTGATCTATCAGGAGAGTGATTTCAGACAATCTAAAAACTACCTCTTTTTTACGCTGGTAATATAACTTTGCGAAATAAGTATTAAAATCAAAAGGAGATTTTTTGTATGCTGAGTGCTATTAGGAGTTTTTTCAAAGGCTATGCGAATTTTTCTGGTCGTTCCACACGTCCAGAATTTTGGTGGGTTTGGCTGCTAAATATGGTGATCTTCTTTCCCGTTTACTACTCGTTGTTCACTGGATTAGAATTTGATAATCCCATCATCAATATTGCGGTCTTCAGTATGTGTATTATTTTGTTTATAGTAGAGTTTGTTCCTCTACTAGCACTGATAGTACGTCGCTTACGAGATGTGGGTATCCATTGGGCCTATATTTTTATTGTATTTGTTCCTTTGGGTGTAATAACACTGCTCGTTATGCTCGCTATGCCAAGTCAACGATTTGGAGAAAAAGTGATAGAGAATAGTGAAAAAGATAAAGATAAAGAGAATACGGAAGACTCTCGGTTTGAAGAAATGGTACGAAAATATTAAGATATTTTTACTCTATTTAAAAACGTCTGAGTCGCTTCGCCGCTTACGAGACGCTGGCTTCCACTGGGCCTTTATCTTCATTGCTTTGGTTCCTATCGTTGGACCGATTACTCTTATTGTGATGCTTGCTTGGCCAAGTAAGAAGGATGAAGATACAGATACTGAAGGACAGGATCAAATTACTGCTTAAGCATGGAGTTGATTCCTTCTGATAGTAACAACATATAAAAAATACTCCTCAACCTAGTTCACTAGTGTTAGGAGTATTTTTGTATGGTTAAAGCTGGCTAATGATATCATCAATGGTACGGGCAATCCAGTCAGGCTGATAGCTGAGTAAATCAGCCTCTTCTCCAAATCCCCAAGAAACAGCAAACTTTTTAATACCAGTTTCTTGAGCTCCGATCATATCAAACTTGGTGTCCCCAATGATGAGGACTTGGTCTGCATGGAGTTGATGCGTTTGCAAGGCGTAACGGATGACATCTGCCTTGTGTGGTGTTTCAGGACTAGAACCATAAATGCCATCAAAGAAATGATGGATTCCCAGATTTTTAGTCATATCATGAGCAGTAGGAGTATTCTTTGTTGTAGTGATGTAGAGAGGGTAGTTTTGCGAAAGCTCTTGGAGCAACTCCGTTATTCGGGGAAAGAGTTGGGCTTCGTGGATCCCTTTTTCCTTGTAGTAAGAGCGGTATATCTGCACAGCCTCTGGGATTTGTTCCTTGGGAAGGCATGTTGCAAAACTACTTTCAAGTGGTGGCCCCATGAAACCACGAATGGTTTGGCATCAGGACTCGGAACTCCTAGTTGTTCAAAGGTATAGGTAAAGGCATTGTGGATCCCGATGGAACTGTCAACCAGGGTTCCGTCTAGATCAAAAAAGATTGCTGAGATAGAGGGCATAGTTTCTCCTAATAGATATAGATAAGCTTATTCTCCGAAGATTTCTTTTTGTAGGCGGCGACCAGTAGGTGTAGCGGCGAGTCCACCCTCAGCTGTTTCACGAAAGGCAGTTGGAAGACTCGATCCGACTTGGTACATGGCATCGATGACTTCGTCAACAGGGATCTTAGACTCGATACCTGCCAAGGCCATGTCTGCTGCGATAAAGGCAAAGCTGGCTCCCATGGCATTGCGTTTAACACAGGGAACTTCGACCAAACCAGCGACGGGATCGCAGATGAGGCCCAGCATATTTTTAATGACAAAGGCGATGGCTTGGCTAGCCTGATAGGGGGTTCCACCTGCAGCCAAGGTTAAGGCTGCGGCACTCATGGCAGAGGCAGAGCCAACTTCGGCCTGACAGCCACCTTCAGCACCTGAGATAGAGGCATTGTTTGCGATAACCAATCCAAAGGCACCAGCAGCAAAGAGGAAATCCAGCTGTTCTTCGTGGCTAAGGTCTAATTTTTGGATAGCAGCAGTGAGAACGGCTGGCAGACAGCCAGCACTTCCTGCGGTTGGAGTGGCACAGACCAAGCCCATCTTCGCATTGTGTTCATTGACCGCGATGGCATTACGGGCTGCTGATAGGATGGTAAAGTCCGACAAGGCCTTGCCACTTTTGAGATGGCGGTCTAGTTTGGCCGCGTCTCCACCCGTTAGGCCACTACGGGATTTGTTTTCACTGAGACCGAGCTCGACAGAGGCTTTCATGACTTCTAGATTGCGTTCCATGAGGAGGAGAACTTCTGGGCGTTCCCGACCTGTTAATTGATATTCTGTCGCAATCATGAGCTCTGCGACATTTCCTTGGAAGTCTAGATCCGCCTGCTCGACCAATTCTTTGATAGAATAAAACATGTTTCCTCCTACTTAAAGAAATTGACATTATGGAGATGAGGGATTTTTCGGATTTCTTCAATCGCCTCTTCGCAACTTCGGCTATCGACTTCGATAATCATAATGGCTTTTTCTCCAGCTTTTTCTCGAGTTACATTCATCTGCGCGATGTTGATATCGAAACGAGAGAGGGCTTCAGTAACATGGGCAATCATACCTGGAACGTCCTGATGCACGATGATAATGGTCGGTGTGTTCATGTTGAGAGAGACAGCAAAGCCGTTAAGTTCCGTAACTTGGATATTTCCTCCACCGATGGAAATTCCTGTCACACTGATGGATTTGTGTTCATTCTTCACAGTAATTTTAGTGGTATTAGGATGAGGAGCGTTGCTGTCTTTCTGAATGGTCCAGACAATCTTGATACCACGTTTATGGGCAATCTCTAGGCTATTTGGAATGTCGGGATCGTCCGTATCCATACCTAATATACCAGCGACGAGAGCAAGGTCGGTTCCATGACCACGGTAGGTTTTGGCAAATGAATTAAATAATTGGAATTCGACTTCTGTCGGCGTATCATCAAAGATGGAAGAGACGATTTTCCCGATGCGAACAGCTCCAGCAGTATGGCTACTTGATGGGCCAATCATAACTGGTCCGATAATGTCAAAGACAGATTGAAAACGAAGTGAGTGCATCTGTTTCCCCTTACAAAGATTCTTATATCTATTATATCAAAGAATGGACCTCTGCGCTTATTTCCCTTATCAAAAGCTTAAAATGATTAAAGTTAGTATAAAATAAGGTCTTTTGTGACAAAAACCTCCTTAAAACGGTAAATATAAAACATTTTTGTAATATTTCTACATAAAACCGTTAAGAAATGGTAACATTCGAGGAGTAAAATAGTATCATAGATAAAAAGGAGAATTTTTAGATATGACATTAACAACTAAAAAAATTAAAACAACTATCGCAGGAGTAGCAGCTTTGCTTGCTTTCTTTGCTCCATCACTTGCTTCTGCCCAAGAAACTGTAACTTACACAGTTAAATCAGGTGATACTCTTTCAGAAATCGCTGAGAAGTACAACACAACTGTTGAAAAATTGGCAGAAAAAAACAACATCAAAGATATTCACCTTATCTATGTTGACCAAGTTTTGGTTATCGAAGGAACAGCTCCATCGACAGCAACTGCAACCGCTGCAGCTTCAACAACAACTTATGAAGCACCAGCAGCTGCGGAAGAAACTACAGAAGAAGTAACTGAAACAACAACCTATGAAGCGCCAGCTACACCAGCGGCTCCAGCAGCAGAAAGCAACACTGCAGCAGCTTCTACTGTAAGTGGTTCTGAAGCAGAAGCCAAAGAATGGATTGCTCAAAAAGAATCAGGCGGTAGCTACACTGCTACAAACGGACGTTACATCGGACGTTACCAATTGACAGATTCATACTTGAACGGTGACTACTCAGCTGAAAACCAAGAACGTGTAGCAGATGCCTACGTTGCAGGACGTTACGGTTCATGGACAGCTGCCAAGAACTTCTGGCTTAACAACGGTTGGTATTAAGAACTAGCTAACAGAAAAATATGTAAAAGTCGAGGAAATCCCTCGACTTTTTTATATTTCCTTTGGTTGATGATAGGTCTCTACTTCTTTTTTGAGATGAGATAGCATGGAGGTTTCATCGGTTAGTTCCAGAAGGGAGAAACCTTTTTGGATAAGTTTAGAATCATCCGTACAAATCCCAATACGAACATAGCAGATAGCAAGCCTATCGTAGCTTTTCTTGTTCTTGGCATCTTCTAGTAAAGTATAGCATATTTGTTTACACATATTTCTATCTTGATTGTATAAGTAAATGGTGGAGAGGTTGAGTAGAATTGCCATTCGCAAGTCATATAAATGTTGATAGTTTTTATAGACTTCTAAGCGGTGCAAGATTTTTCCAGTGATGAGATGGATATGCTCTATAGGAAAGGTAAAGAGAATGGTATTGAGAATTTTTAAGTCATTCTCGTACCAAGTGTCCTGCTTTTCTATCTTCTTCCATAGCTTCTTTACAGTATTGTTAACTTCGATTGACAGTTTTTTAGTCCCATTTTGGCGGGTATAGATAACAATTTCTAGCATATCTCGTATCTCTTTGATGGGGAGGTCGTGGTGAGTTTTGAGGTAGTCTTGACATTTTTGAAATAGTTTTCCGAGTTCACTAGTCCCTAGGATTGAGCTCATATTGAGATAGGTTTGCATAATTTCTGTGCGTTGACTTGGTTGATAAAGTTGACAGATATATTCAAACTCTTCAAAACTCATATTGACTTGTCGGAGAAGAAACTCCATATTTTCATATTTAGGAGTTGTTTTTCCACTTTCGATTTTTGATAGGCTGGTTCTTGAAAGGACGCTACCACAGACATCTTCTTGGGTTAATCCTTTTGACTCACGTATTTCTTTATAAACATTTCCAAAATCGTAGCGCATGTTTTCCTCCTTGTTCGTGAAAAAAGTTAACAATAAATGGAAACTGATTAAAAATATTGTATCATAGTAGTATAAAAAGTAAAAAAGAAATCTAAAATAAATTTGTGAAAAAAGGGAACAAATTCTACGACTAAGATGATAAAGTACTAAGGAGGTACCTTTATGAAAAAAATCAGTAATTTCTGTATGTTACTCCTGCTTCTGTGTACTACTTTTTTTGTCTTTAATGTAAACTACACACGAGAAGTGGTTCGGATTCAGGAAATGGGAAAGACTGTAGATTCTTTGGATTTGTATTTGAAAGATATTAACGAACCTGCAGCATCTGTACTTCGATTTTTTGAGGATGTATCAAAGGAATACAAAGTTTCCATCATCAAAACAGACAGTGGTGATGAGGTGGTCAAGTCTGGTGTTTTTGATAAAGATACCTTCCCCTACCAAGAGTTTGGGATTTCTTCTCTTGATTTTACCACAGATGGTGAGGGAGTTTACAGTAATAAAGAAATTTCCAATAAACTTGGTACGATTCCGACCTTTCTAAAAGCCAAACCTATTCAGCTTATGACTTTTCAAACCTATATCAAGGATACATCTCGTAGTTTAAATGGTCGCTATACGATAACTTCTACACAAGAGATGGACAAGGATAGGATTGTACAGAAATGGAGCGATTTTTTCAAGATAGACCAGGCTACCTTGCTAGAGCCGACCTATAAAAGTGCAGTGGAAGTCCTAAATCGAGATTTGCTTTTATCTGCCGTTGTTTTTGTCTTGGCTATTTTGCTTCTTGTGTTAGTGACAGTGTATCAACCGATGATGGATATGAAAAGAGTTGGGGTACAAAAATTACTTGGTTTTCAAGATAGGGCTGTTTTAGCTGATGTTGTAAAAGGCAACCTCTACCTCCTCCTAGGTGGGGCGCTTGTGATCAATCTAGGAGTATGTTTCTTGCTTGATTACAAGCCAAAAGATTTGTTCCCAATGTTATGGTTGTCGCATTTTTTGCTTTTGCAACTTTATCTCTTTATCAGTTGGTTGACCTATCTCTTGATCCAAAAAATGACAATCAGCTCTCTGCTGAAAAGTTTTTCATCTTTCAAATTTGGTCTACTCTTTAATTATTTTATGAAAATTGGAACTACCATTTTACTGACAGTCTTGCTAGTTGGGGTAGGAAAAAGTTTGGAGCAAGAAAACAAAGAGTTGGATTACCAGAAACAGTGGATCAGTCAAGGAAATTATCTGACCTTGGAAACTTTCCAACTCAATGATAACCTGTGGCAAGAGCAGTTGGCAGGCTCAGGGCAAGCAGTGGATTATTTCTATCGATTTTATCAGGATTTGGTAGAAAAAACGCAGGCGGGCTATGTGCAAAGTAGCAGTCTTCCTGTAAAAAATTTTGTCAAATCAGAACAGATTCAGCAATATCAGTTAACAGATACGGTGGATGTTTACTATGCTAATCGCAATTTTCTAAAGAGCAAGGGATTCAAGTTACCCGATACCAGCACTAAAAAAGTTATTTTGATGCCAGCAAGTACGAAAGGTGAAGAAGATAAAAATCAGCTCTTGGGGAAATTAATTGCCTATCTTTCTATGAAGTATGAAGAGCAGCAAAAACGAACGATAGAGGAGATGGATATCGAGATTGCTTACTATGAAGGTGATTGGTCATTCTTCCCTTATAACGAGAAGCGAAAGGAAAATCTCTACAATCCAATTATTAGCTTGGTCAATGATTCTGATATGATGTGGGATGAAAAAGCTTCCCTGTCTACAACAGGTTTAAATAACCCGATTAAAATCGAAAATACGGCTCAACACCAAAAAGTGGTGACAGCGTTAGTTGGGAAATTATCGGATGGGAATTATTTAAAATTTTCATCTATTCAAGCCATTCAACAAGATAAAGTAGATTCTTATCGAGATGCTGTTCGGAATTTCAACATACTCTTTGCTTTGGTTGGTCTTCTTAGTATGATGATTTCCTACTTCTTACTAGTAACAACTTTCTTGTTGAAGCGAACAGATATTATTACCAAGAAGTTTATGGGTTGGAAATTGATAGATCGGTATCGTTCCTTGCTGGGTCTTCTATTAGCCGTTTATAGTCTTCCTTTTATGGTTTTGCTATTCTTTACACAGGCACTTTTCCCGCTCCTACTTTTTGCAGGATTTACAGGCTTAGATATCCTGTTTGTGCTTTTCTTGGGCTCTAAGATGGAAAAACGAAATGTAGTGCAGTTATTGAAAGGGGATCACTTATGATAAAGTTGGAAAATGTTACGAAAACCATTGGGAAAAAAGTTATTTTGGAGAACTTATCTCTAAAAATTAACCAAGGAGATTTAGTTGCCATTGTTGGGAAAAGTGGCAGTGGCAAGTCAACCTTGTTAAATCTTTTGGGTTTGATAGATGGCGATTACAGTGGACATTATGAAATTTTCGGTCAGCAAAATGTACCCGTCAATTCTGTTAAGTCGCAAGCGATTATCCGCGAACATATCTCTTATCTGTTTCAAAATTTTGCTCTGATTGACAATGAAACGGTAGAGTATAATCTCATGCTTGCTCTAAAGTATGTGAAATTGTCCAAGAAAGACAAAGTCAAAAAGATAGAAGAAATTTTAGAGAGAGTGGGCTTGTCATCAACCCTACATCAGAAGGTTTCAGAGTTATCTGGAGGGGAACAGCAACGAATCGCAGTTGCTAGAGCCATTTTAAAACCGAGTCAGCTCCTTTTAGCAGATGAACCAACCGGCTCTCTAGACCCTGAAAATCGAGATTTGGTTTTGAACTTTCTCTTAGATATGAACAAGGAAGGTAAAACGGTCATTATCGTTACCCACGATGCCTATGTGGCCGAACAGTGCCATCGAGTCATTGAATTGTGAAAGAGAATGTGGAGAGTTCGTTGCTCTCTTCATCTTACTTGTAATTGGACAATTGTATTTTTAAAAAAATTAAATAGTATAAATAAGCTTGTTATGTGTAAAAATATATCATATAATAAGCTTTTTGTTGATTTGAATGAAATAAAATACAGTTTTTTCTTGACAAACGAGAACGAGAAGAGTATTATTTATACAATAATAAAGTATAAAAATAAAAGGAGGCTCTTCTATGAATAAAGTGAAGAAGGTGTTGATGACGATGTTTGGTTTGCTTATGTTTCCCTTATTATTTGCTTGTAGTAACACTCAATCCCAAGGTGTTGAAGCCATTAAGGCTAAAGGAAAATTGGTGGTGGCCCTAAATCCAGAGTTTGCTCCATTTGAATACCAGAAATTGGTCGATGGGAAAAATCAGATTGTAGGTTCAGATGTTGAGCTAGCCAAAGCCATCGCAAAGGAACTAGGTGTAGAAGTGGAGTTCTCTCCAATGAGTTTTGACAATGTACTGGCTAGTCTTGATTCAGGTAAGGCCGATCTTGCCATATCAGGTGTTTCTAAAACGGAAGAGAGAAGTCAAGTTTACGATTTTTCAATTCCCTACTACACTTCGAAAAATAAGGTTATCGTAAGAAAATCTGAATTAACGAATTACCAATCAGTCCAGGATTTGGCTCAGAAAAAGGTTGGAGCGCAGAAAGGTTCTATCCAGGAAACTCTGGCTAAAGAAACCTTGCAGAATTCATCTCTTGTTTCACTTCCTAAAAATGGAAATTTGATAACAGATTTGAAATCAGGGCAACTGGATGCGGTTATCTTTGAGGAACCAGTTGCGAAAGGATTTGTAGAGAATAATCCAGACCTAGCCATCGCTGAGTTTGATTTTGACAATGACAAAGAAGATTCCTACGCTGTTGCGATGAAAAAGATAGTAAAGAATTGAAAGAAGCGGTTGACAAAACCATCCAGAAGTTGAAGGATTCTGGGGAGTTGGACAAATTGATTGACGATGCTTTTAAAGCCTCTATCGAAAAATAGAAAGAAGGATGAGAAATGAGTAAGGAAAAAGTCATTTTAGCCTATTCAGGTGGATTGGATACATCAGTTGCTATTACATGGTTAAAAAAAGACTATGATGTGATTGCTGTTTGTATGGATGTGGGTGAAGGAAAAGATCTGGAATTCATCCACGATAAAGCTCTCAAGGTTGGGGCTGTTGAGTCTTATGTCATTGATGTTAAGGAAGAATTTGCTAATGACTATGTTTTAGTGGCCCTTCAGGCTCATGCCTACTATGAACAGAAGTATCCCTTGGTATCTGCTCTGAGTCGCCCTCTTATTTCAAAAAAACTCGTTGAAATAGCTCATCAGACGGGGGCAACCACAATTGCCCATGGTTGTACAGGTAAGGGAAACGACCAAGTTCGGTTTGAAGTCTCTATTGCAGCTTTGGATCCCAATCTAAAGGTAGTTGCGCCTGTTCGTGAGTGGAAATGGTCTCGTGAAGAAGAAATCCAATATGCCAAAGAAAACGGTGTTCCAGTTCCTGCTGACCTTGACAATCCTTACTCTGTCGATCAAAATCTTTGGGGTCGTGCAAATGAATGTGGTGTCTTGGAAAACCCTTGGAACCAAGCGCCAGAAGAAGCATTTGGAATCACATCTTCGCCAGAAGAGGCGCCAGACAGTCCAGAATTTATTGACATTGAGTTTAGCTGTGGGGTGCCCATCTCCCTCAATGGAGAGAAGATGAAAGTGGCGGCTTTGATTCAAAAGCTCAATGAAATTGCAGGCAAACACGGTGTTGGTCGTATTGACCATGTGGAAAATCGCCTAGTCGGTATTAAGTCAAGAGAGATTTATGAGTGCCCAGGTGCTGTGACTTTATTGGCAGCTCATAAGGAGATTGAAGACTTGACTCTTGTGAGAGAAGTGGCTCATTTTAAACCTATTATCGAAAATGAGTTGTCCAATCTCATCTATAATGCCTTGTGGTTTAGCCCAGCAACTCAGGCTTTGATTGCCTATATCAAGGAGACACAGAAAGTTGTCAATGGAACTGCAAAAGTTAAACTTTACAAGGGGAACGCCCAGGTATTGGCTCGGAAATCACCAAATTCTCTTTACGATGAAAATTTGGCGACTTATACTAGTGCGGATACTTTTGACCAAGATGCTGCTGTTGGATTTATCAAGCTTTGGGGGCTTCCGACTAAGGTTTATTCAGAAGTTCAGAAAAATGTTGAGTAGTGACGCGATAGAAAGGGACGACAGGATATGTCGAAAAATACAAAATTATGGGGCGGTCGATTTGAAGGCACTGTGGAAGAGTGGGTAGAACAGTTCGGTGCGAGTATTTCCTTTGACCACCAGCTGGCAAAATTTGATTTGATGGGTTCCCTAGCTCATGTTCAAATGCTAGGACAGACTGGTATTTTAAGTTTGGAAGAGGCAGAGCAGATCCAAGATGGTCTGCAAGCTTTGTTGCGAGATTTAGAGGCAGGAGAGCTTCATTTTGATATTACAAATGAAGATATTCATATGAATATGGAAGTGTTGCTGACAGAGAAAATCGGTCCTCTGGCTGGGAAACTACACACGGCCCGTTCTCGGAATGACCAAGTCGCAACGGATATGCACTTATATCTAAAGGAGCAGCTTGGCCATGTCTTGGATAAGTTGGCGAATCTGAATAGTGTTTTGCTGGATTTGGCTGAAAAACATGTGGAAACCATCATGCCAGGCTATACTCATTTGCAGCACGCCCAACCGATTAGTTTTGCCCACCATCTCATGGCTTATTACAATATGTTTCAAAGGGATAGCGAGCGCTTTGCATTTAACCTAAAACATACGGACCTATCTCCACTGGGTGCGGCTGCCTTAGCGGGGACAACTTTTCCAATCGATCGTCAATTATCGAGTGATTTATTGGGCTTCCAACAACCCTATACCAATTCCTTGGACGCCGTGAGTGACCGTGATTTTATCTTGGAATTTCTATCAAATGCCAGCATGTTGATGATGCATATGAGCCGTTTTTGTGAAGAAATCATCAATTGGTGCAGTTTTGAGTATCAGTACATTAGCTTGTCTGATAGCTTTTCAACGGGTTCGTCTATCATGCCCCAGAAGAAAAATCCTGATATGGCCGAATTGATTCGAGGGAAGACAGGACGGGTTTACGGGCACTTGCTTGGACTATTGACCGTCATGAAATCTTTGCCTCTGGCCTACAATAAGGATTTGCAAGAGGACAAGGAAGGCATGTTTGATACAGTAGAAACGATTTTGAATTCTCTGGATGTGCTGGCAGGTATGCTATCGAGCATGCAGGTTAATCAGGCCAAAATGCAGCAATCCACAGAGAATGATTTTTCGAATGCGACCGAACTGGCAGACTATTTGGCAGAAAAAGGTCTTCCCTTTAGAGAAGCGCATGAAATAGTGGGGAAATTGGTTCTAGACTCTATCAAGCATGGTAAAAATATTCAAGATTGGGATTTGGAGGAGTTGCAAACCTACCATCCCTTGATTGAAGAGGATATTTATATCTACTTGCGCCCAGAAACCGCTGTTCAGAGACGGAATTCCTTAGGGGGAACCGGCTTTGAGCAAGTGAAATACCAGATAGAACAAGCGAAGAAAGAACTTAAAGGTGAAAATTGATTCGTTTGCAAAGGAAGAAAGAGAGGTTGAGATGATTTATCAGCCTCTTTCTTGTCTTCTCTAACCAAGCGTGTTATAATGAATACTGCTCAAGCGACCTTCAATCGTTGAAGCACACACGACCTTCAATCGTGAACTAGTCATTTCGTTTATCTTTATTACGTCGTTAACTCGCAATGAGATGCAAGCTGAGCTTGTCTGATTTATAACCTCAATCAGTCTCCCAGACTGATTGAGCGAACTCGAGTTATGCCTGCGACTCGTTGCCTATCATATTTTCATTTTAAGATGATAGGCTAAAATGGTCTCCCAGACCATTTTACTCCTAAAAGCAAACGAAAAGACTATACTCGAAGAAATTCTATTGAAAGTCTTAGTAAATAGAATTTTGAAGGGTATGAATAAACGAATAGATGGGAGACTTACCATGAGTGATAACTCTAAAACACGTGTTGTCGTGGGGATGAGTGGTGGTGTTGATTCGTCGGTGACGGCTCTCTTGCTCAAGGAGCAGGGCTACGATGTGATCGGTATCTTCATGAAGAACTGGGATGACACAGATGAAAACGGCGTCTGTACGGCGACCGAAGATTACAAGGATGTGGCTGCGGTGGCAGACCAGATCGGCATTCCTTACTACTCTGTCAATTTTGAAAAAGAGTACTGGGACCGCGTTTTTGAGTATTTCCTAGCGGAATACCGTGCAGGGCGCACGCCAAATCCAGATGTTATGTGCAATAAGGAGATCAAGTTCAAGGCCTTTTTGGACTATGCTATGACCTTAGGCGCAGACTATGTAGCGACTGGGCACTATGCCCGAGTGGCGCGTGATGAGGATGGCATTGTTCACATGCTTCGTGGCGTGGACAATGGTAAGGACCAGACCTATTTCCTCAGTCAACTTTCGCAAGAACAACTCCAAAAAACCATGTTCCCCTTGGGACATTTGGAAAAGCCCGAAGTTCGCAGACTCGCAGAAGAAGCAGGCCTTGCGACTGCTAAGAAGAAAGACTCGACAGGGATTTGCTTTATCGGAGAAAAGAACTTTAAAAACTTCCTCAGCAACTACCTGCCAGCTCAGCCTGGGGGCATGATGACTGTGGATGGTCGCGATATGGGCGAGCATGCCGGCCTTATGTACTATACGATTGGTCAGCGTGGCGGACTCGGTATCGGTGGGCAACACGGCGGAGACAATGCTCCTTGGTTCGTTGTTGGAAAAGACCTAAGCAAGAACATCCTCTATGTCGGCCAAGGTTTCTATCATGATTCGCTCATGTCAACCAGTCTAGAAGCCAGTCAAGTTCATTTTACTCGTGAGATGCCAGAGGAATTTACGCTAGAATGTACGGCTAAATTCCGCTACCGTCAGCCTGATTCTAAGGTGACAGTACATGTCAAAGGAGATAAGGCAGAGGTCATCTTTGCGGAACCGCAACGCGCCATCACACCAGGACAGGCAGTTGTCTTTTACGATGGCGATGAGTGTCTCGGTGGCGGTTTGATTGACAATGCCTACCGCGATGGACAAGTTTGTCAGTACATTTAGATTGACAAATTTTCTCAATTTGCTACAATAATAAAAGCAATAGAAATGATGGTCAAAGCTCATGGATGTTGCAGGCTTTTTTGTCCTGCACTTCTTTGGAGTTTTGACTGTTTTTGTGTCGTTTAGAGGAAAGGACAAGAATGACTCAACAAGACTTTCGGACAAAAGTGGGAAATACGGTTTTTGGCGTTCGTGCGACAGCCTTGATTCTCCAAAATGGTAAGCTCCTAGTTACCAAAGATAAGGGCAAGTATTACACTATTGGCGGTGCGATTCAAGTCAATGAAAGCACGGAAGACGCGGTAGTCCGTGAAGTGAGGGAAGAACTGGGTGTCCGAGCTCAAGCTGGACAGCTAGCTTTCGTGGTTGAAAATCGTTTTGAACAGGACGGTGTTTCCTATCACAACATCGAGTTTCATTACCTGGTGAATTTGCTTGAAGAAGCTCCATTGACCATGCAGGAAGATGAGAAAAGGCAACCTTGTGAGTGGATTGACTTAGATGAACTCCAGAATATCCAGCTAGTTCCAGCCTTTTTAAAAACAGCTTTACCAGACTGGGACGGCCAACTAAGACACATTCATCTTGAGGAATAGGAGAGAAAATGACTTATAATTTTACGGAAGAATACGATATTATTGTAATTGGTGCGGGGCACGCGGGGGTGGAAGCATCTCTAGCAGCCAGCCGTATGGGCTGCAAGGTCTTGCTTGCGACCATCAATATTGAAATGCTGGCTTTCATGCCTTGTAACCCTTCTATCGGTGGTTCTGCCAAGGGGATTGTCGTGCGTGAAGTCGATGCCCTTGGTGGCGAGATGGCTAAAACCATTGACAAGACTTACATCCAGATGAAGATGCTCAACACAGGGAAGGGGCCAGCTGTCCGTGCCCTTCGTGCGCAGGCTGACAAGGAGCTTTACTCTAAGGAGATGCGCAAGACAGTTGAAAATCAAGAAAATCTCACCCTTCGTCAAACCATGATTGATGAGATTTTGGTGGAAGATGGCAAGGTTGTCGGTGTTCGTACAGCGACCCATCAAGAGTATGCTGCAAAGGCCGTTATCGTGACGACAGGAACAGCCCTCCGTGGGGAAATTATCATCGGAGACCTCAAGTACTCATCAGGACCAAACCACAGCTTGGCTTCGATTAACCTTGCTGACAATCTCAAGGAACTGGGACTCGAAATCGGTCGTTTCAAGACAGGTACACCTCCGCGTGTCAAGGCTTCTTCTATCAACTACGATGTGACAGAAATCCAGCCAGGAGATGAAGCACCCAATCACTTCTCTTATACTTCGCGTGATGAGGATTATGTCAAAGACCAAGTTCCATGCTGGTTGACCTACACCAATGGTACCAGTCATGAGATTATCCAAAATAACCTCCACCGTGCGCCTATGTTTACAGGTGTGGTTAAGGGAGTGGGCCCTCGTTATTGCCCGTCGATAGAGGATAAGATTGTGCGCTTTGCGGACAAGGAACGCCACCAGCTCTTCCTTGAGCCAGAAGGACGCAATACAGAGGAAGTCTATGTCCAAGGCTTGTCAACCAGTCTGCCTGAGGATGTACAACGCGAGCTGGTTCATTCCATCAAAGGTTTGGAAAATGCAGAAATGATGCGAACTGGTTATGCTATCGAGTATGACATGGTCTTGCCTCATCAGTTGCGTGCGACTCTGGAAACCAAGAAAATCTCAGGACTTTTCACAGCTGGTCAGACAAATGGGACATCTGGTTACGAAGAAGCTGCTGGCCAAGGGATTATCGCTGGTATCAATGCGGCTTTGAAAATCCAAGGCAAGCCTGAATTGATTTTGAAGCGCAGTGACGGCTATATCGGGGTCATGATTGACGACTTGGTGACCAAGGGAACTATTGAACCTTACCGTCTCTTAACCAGTCGTGCTGAATACCGTCTCATCCTCCGTCATGACAATGCTGATATGCGTTTGACTGAGATGGGTCGTGAGATTGGTCTCGTTGATGATGAACGCTGGGCCCGTTTTGAGATTAAGAAAAATCAATTTGACAATGAGATGAAACGCCTAGACAGCATCAAACTCAAGCCAGTCAAGGAAACGAACGCTAAGGTTGAAGCGATGGGATTCAAGCCGCTGACAGATGCAGTGACAGCCAAGGAATTCCTTCGCCGTCCAGAAGTCTCTTACCAAGATGTGGTGGCCTTTATCGGACCAGCTGCAGAGGACTTGGATGACAAGATTATCGAATTGATTGAAACAGAAATCAAGTACGAAGGCTATATTTCCAAAGCCATGGATCAGGTTGCCAAGATGAAACGCATGGAAGAAAAACGCATTCCAGCTAACATCGACTGGGATGATATTGACTCGATTGCGACAGAAGCACGCCAGAAGTTCAAACTCATCAATCCAGAAACCATCGGCCAAGCCAGCCGTATTTCGGGAGTAAACCCAGCAGATATTTCTATTTTGATGGTGTATTTGGAAGGTAAAAATCGTAGTATTTCTAAAAATCAAGAAAAGAAAGCATAGAAAAAACAGCTCCGTCTTCGGGGCTGTTTTATTGACTTGTACTCAATGAAAATCAAAGAGCAAACTAGGAAGTTAGCCGAAGGCTGTACTTGAGTACGGCAAGGCGAAGCTGACGTGGTTTGAATTTGATTTTCGAAGAGTATTATTCTTCATCTGGTGTGAGGATCATCGGGATGATAATCGGTTCACGTTCCGTATTTTCATAGAGGAATGGTCGAATGGCGTTGACAATGGCACCATTGACAGATTGGATGCTAGCGTCCTTATTTTTCAATGCGATACGAATAGCATTGAAGAGGATGCGCTGGCTTTGACGAATCAAGTCTCCAGACTCTCTCATGTAGACAAAGCCTCGGCTGAGGATGTCTGGACCAGACAGAATCATCTGCGATTTGAAGTCAACAGTTGCGACTGCTAGAACGACACCGTCCTCAGATAAATCACGACGATCTTTGAGGACAGCTGCACCGATTTCACCGATACGATTTCCATCGACATAGATGTCTTGGGCGTTGAAATGACCTGCGATACGAGCAGAGTTAGCAGTAAGGGCAAGCACATCACCATTGCTCATGATAAAGATATTGTCCTTCTCGACACCAGTATCCACCGCTAGTCCAGCGTGGACTTTGCATGCGGTATTCACCATGGACAGGCATGAAGTATTTTGGCTTAATCAAGCGGAGCATGAGTTTTTGCTCTTGCTGACCACCGTGTCCAGATGTATGGATATTGTTCACTTTACCGTGGATAACTTCGACACCAGCTTCTGAAATGGTGTTAATCAATTTGTTGACGCTAGTCGTATTTCCAGGGATTGGGCTAGAAGAGAAGATAACGGTATCGCCGGGTTGGAGTTGCACCTGACGGTGGGTTCCGTTAGCGATACGAGAGAGGGCTGCCATCGGCTCCCCCTGACTACCCGTACAAAGGATAAGAACCTCGCCTGCAGGGTAGTCTTTGATTTCATTTGGCTCGATAAAGGTTCCCTTAGGAGCTTTGATGTAGCCAAGCTCTATCCCGTTGACAATGGCCTTTCCATAGAACGACCAAAGACCGCAATCTTGCGTCCAGTCTTAACAGCAGCATCCGTTGCTTGCTGGAGACGGAAGATATTTGAGGCAAAGGATGCAAAGATGATACGTCCTTCAATGCCTTGGATGATCTTCATGATGGACTGGCCAACGACTTTTTCAGAGTTGGTAAAGGTTGGTACTTCCGCATTTGTCGAGTCAGAGAGGAGACAGAGCACACCTTCTTCACCAAGGGCAGCCATACGGTGCAAGTCTGCAGGCTCTCCAACTGGAGTAAAGTCAAATTTAAAGTCACCCGTACAAACGATTTTCCCTTGAGGAGTATGAATGACAATCCCTAAAGGCTCTGGAATGGAGTGAGTAGTTCTAAAGAAAGTTGCCTTGAGGTTTTTAAAGGTCAACTCAGTGTTGTGGTTGATTTCGTAAAGTTTGGCGTTGCGCAAGAGGCCGTGTTCTTCGAGTTTTCCACGGATCAAAGCCAAGGCAAGTGGTCCAGCGTAGATAGGGACATTTGCTTGCTTGAGCAGGAAAGGAATACCACCGATGTGGTCCTCGTGTCCGTGTGTAATCAAAACAGCCTTGACGCGGTCGATATTGTCCACGATGTAAGAGTAGTCAGGGATAACGTAGTCAATACCCAGCAAGTCATCTTCTGGGAATTTAATCCCAGCATCGACGATGATAATTTCGTCTTGGTATTCAATTCCGTAAGTGTTTTTCCCGATTTCTCCCAGACCACCGATGGCAAAAACGCCGACTTCTTCAGGTTTAAGAGTATAGGCCATATTAGAACTCCGTGATTTCGAAAGCGCCAGTTTCTTTTTCGTAATCTAGCAATTTGTCAGACAAGAGTTCGATAAATTCGATATTGTACTCTGGGCGGTTTTCTTCGACAAGTTGGCGAGCAGCGATACGTCCCTCAAGTTCTGAGTTGGCATCGATGTCTAGGTAAAGCGAGCGTGTTGTTTCACGACGTGGGCTACGTTCTTTTGTTTCTTGATAAAAAACTTTGTAAATCATATAGTTCCTTTCTATTTACAGGTCAGCTTATTCCAAACTTTTAGCAGAGATTTGCTTGATTTCATTCCATTTTGTGTCTAGATTGACCTTGATTCGTTACAATTATTTCAATTATACCACAAAATGAAAAATTAGTAAAAGACGGAAAATGAGAAAGTAAAGGCTGACAAAAGCGTAAAACATGGATGACAAGATGAAATAAAATTGTTTTGAGCAAAAAAGAAAAAGCCCTTGACCGAAGTCAAGAGCAGTCAAACACTGGGGGCGAATTGTTCAATCGCAATTTCAGTTCTTTAGAAACCAAAGTTTCAGGGGTAGCACTGCAACCCGAAGAGTCAACGACTCAACCTGATTTTCCAACCAGTGTTGAATTACATTTTAACATTGATGGTTAAAAGAGTCAAAGAATTTGCCGTCTTTAATTCCCTCTTTTTTCTCAGCAAAAATCGAGTTGAAGCATAAAAAGAAAAATCAAGCGATGAACATTTGGTCACTTGATTTTGAGGGTTGCTTATTTGGCGAAATAGCCGTGCTTGCGGTACCAATCTACCACGTCAGCTAAGCTTTCTTCGAGAGGGCGATGCTGTCCGCCTAGCTCGCTCTCGGTTTTGGCAAAGCTAAAATTACTTTTGAGATATTCTTCGGCCATGAGATGAGCGAGCTCATTGGTAACCAAAATTGGTTTCTTGGTGAGCCGGTGGTAGAGCTCACTTGCTTGGGCATAGATTTTGACGAAAAGAGGGGAGATCTTGCGCTTGGGGGCGGGAACGCCAGTGATTTTTTCCAGTATTTGGTACAATTCTGTCATGGTCACTTGCCGTCCAACTGCCAGATAGCGCTCCTTTGAGCGTCCGTATTTCATGGCGCGGAGATGAATATCTGCTACATCTCTAGCATCCACCATATTATAGCTAGCCTTTAAGATACCTGGAAGTTTTTGCTCTACAAAATTGATAATCAGCTGCCCGCTGGAGGTCGGACCAATGTCTCTAGGACCCAGCATTACACTTGGCAAGATAAAGCAACCGAAAACATCTGGGTGCTTGTCTAAAAAATCACGAACGGCCTTTTCACTCAAAATCTTGCTGCGATAGTAATCAAAAGGAGTATCTTTTGAGCGGGACATGCTCTCATCAATCCACTGATTGGCCTCTCCTTCCAGTACAACACTGGAAGAAGTATGGACGAATTGGCGGATACCAGCCTCATAAGCAGCTTCTAGGAGATTATTTGTTCCTATGATATTGGTGTTATAGAGCTCCTGCCAGTGCTTGCCGCCTTTATAATTATCGCGGAAAAAAGCAGCGGTATGAAAGAGGCTGTCGCAGTCTGCTAGATAGTCGCGATAGCTTTCGGGCTCCAAAATATCCCCCTTGACAATCTGGATAGGCAAATCGCCAAATTGTTTACGCGCTTTTTCCTCGGAACGAACGAGAGCTGTCACTTGAATGTTTTCTTTTAGCAGAGCACGCACGAGATTATTGCCTAAAAGACCGGTCGCGCCTGTTACAAAAGCGTGGGTCATTGTTCTAGCTGGTTTTTGATTTGTAGGATTTGAGGTCATCCGTTTTTCCTCCTTTTGCAAATAGATGATATGTCATCTATTTTAAATTTTATATTTTTTAACTAAAATTGTCAACAATTTACCTAGTCTAGTGTAAAATAGTATAGAAGTGATTTTTGAAAGGAGAGCAGCGTGGTAGCAGAAGGAATTCGATTTGGCTATTTGTTTAGAAGTGCAGAGAGCTTAGCGACGAGAGAATATGGGAAGTTGCTAGAGCCTTTGGGAATTACGCCCAATCAAAGCGAGGTCTTGCTCGTTTTGGGTGAACATGCTCCGCTGTCTCTCAAGGGCTTGGGGGAATTCCTGATTTGTGAGGAAAAAAGCCCTAGTCGCTTGGTGCAGGCTTTGATTAAAAAAGGCTTGGTCAAGAAGGAAATTTCTAGCAAGGACAAGCGCAGTTCTCGCTTGAGCTTGACTGCTGCTGGAGCGGATTTGCTGCCCAAGATTGCTGAGCAAGAAGCGATTTTTGGAAAACACTTGGCGCAGCAAGTGCCTAATTTGGAGGCTTTTAGCCAGATTTTAGAGGAATTTTTGGTAGATAGTTTCTACGAAGACAAATTAAAACGTCGCTCACTTTGGCGGCAAGAGGAAAAATAGAGGATAAACATGAAGATTGCAGCTTTTGATACGTCAAGTAAGGCGCTGACGCTCGCGATTTTAGAGGACGAGACCTTGCTGGCGCAGATGACTTTAAATATAAAGAAAAACCACAGCATCACCCTTATGCCTGCCATCGATTTTTTGATGGCAAGTCTGGACCTGACACCCAAGGACTTGGATCGAATCGTGGTGGCAGAGGGACCAGGTAGCTACACAGGTTTACGAATTGCGGTAGCCACTGCCAAGACTTTGGCTCATACTCTGAACATTGAGTTAGTGGGGATGTCCAGCCTCTTGGCTCTGGTGCCAAGTCAGCAAGAAGGCTTGGTGGTTCCTATCATGGATGCACGCCGTAACAATGTCTATGCTGGATTTTATGAAAATGCCAAGGCTGTCTTTCCAGAAGCGCACCTGTCTTTTGCGGGAGTGCTAGAGAAGGTCAAGGATGCTGACCAGGTAACCTTTGTCGGAGAAGTTGGAGCCTTTGTGGAACAAATCCAAGAGCATCTGCCACAAGCCAGCTACCAAGAAACCTTGCCAAATGCAGCCAATCTAGCTCTTTGGGCCTGGGATAAGGAAGCAGACTCCTTGCACGACTTTGTGCCAAATTACCTCAAGCGTGTCGAAGCCGAGGAAAACTGGCTCAAGAATCACACCGAGTCTGGCGAGTCCTACATTAAACGCCTATGATAGATATCAAACGAATCCAACAGCGACCTGACTTGGCTCAAGCTATCTATGCTGTTATGGTAGATGTTTACCCAGTCAGCCCGTGGACGCTGAAACAAATCCAAGCAGACCTGTTCCAAGATCAGACTTGGTATGCTCTAGCTTATGATGGGGTAGAAGTGATTGGATTTCTAGCTGTTCAGGAGAATCTCTTTGAAGCAGAAGTCCTGCAAATCGCTGTAAAGAAAGCCTATCAGGGTCAGGGAATTGCGTCAGCCTTGTTTGCAACGTTACCGACGGATAAGGAGATTTTCCTCGAAGTTAGAGAGTCAAATCACCAGGCGCAAGCATTTTACAAGAAAGAAAAGATGGCGGTCATCGCTGAGCGAAAGGCTTACTACCATGATCCAGTCGAGGACGCCATTATCATGAAGAGAGAAGTAGATGAAGGATAGATATATTTTAGCGTTTGAAACATCCTGTGACGAGACCAGTGTCGCCGTCTTAAAAAACGACGACCAACTCTTGTCCAATGTCATTGCTAGTCAAATTGAGAGCCACAAACGTTTTGGGGGCGTAGTGCCAGAAGTAGCTAGTCGTCACCATGTCGAGGTCATTACAGCCTGTATCGAGGAGGCGCTGGCAGAGGCAGGAATTAGCGAAGAAGATGTGACAGCCGTTGCCGTTACCTATGGACCAGGATTGGTTGGAGCTCTACTAGTTGGTTTGTCAGCTGCCAAGGCCTTTGCTTGGGCTCACGGCCTTCCGCTTATCCCTGTTAATCACATGGCTGGGCACCTCATGGCAGCTCAGAGTGTGGAGCCTTTAGAGTTTCCTTTGTTGGCACTCTTGGTCAGCGGTGGACATACGGAGTTGGTTTATGTTTCTGAGGCTGGTGATTATAAGATTGTTGGGGAGACACGAGACGATGCAGTTGGGGAGGCTTATGACAAGGTCGGCCGTGTCATGGGCTTGACCTATCCAGCAGGTCGTGAGATTGACGAGTTGGCCCATCAAGGACAGGATGTGTATGACTTCCCTCGTGCCATGATCAAGGAAAATAATCTGGAGTTTTCATTCTCAGGTTTGAAGTCTGCCTTTATCAATCTTCACCACAATGCTGAGCAAAAGGGAGAAAGCCTGTCTACAGAGGACTTGTGTGCTTCCTTCCAAGCGGCTGTCATAGATATTCTCATGGCAAAAACCAAGAAAGCCCTAGATAAATACCCTGTTAAAACCCTAGTCGTGGCAGGTGGTGTAGCAGCCAATAAAGGTCTTAGAGAACGCCTAGCAGCCGAAATCACTGACGTCAAGGTTATTATCCCACCCCTGCGTCTCTGTGGAGACAATGCAGGTATGATTGCCTATGCCAGTGTCAGCGAGTGGAACAAAGAAAACTTCGCAGGCCTGAACCTCAATGCCAAACCAAGTCTCGCCTTTGATACCATGGAATAAAGAGTCAGCTTGAAGCTGGCTTTTTTGCTAAAATATTTTATAATATGATAAAAAAGAAAAGTTTTTACGAATAGAATAGTAAAGGGAGTTTGGCCATGATTGAAAAAATGGAATTGGGAGAATTTTACAAGGAATTGCGTCTGGCGAGGAAACTCAAACAGTCAGATGTGGCTGCGCTGGGCTGACAGCATCGCAACTATCCAAGTTTGAACTAGGACAGTCTATGCTGTCTGCGGATAAGTTGATCCTAGCTATCCAAGGAGTCAATATGACCTTCGATGAGTTTGGACACAAGCTTAATAACTATCAAGAATCCCCACATATGCGAATCGGTCGAAAAGTTGTGGATTGCTTTGCTCATCAAGATATTGCAGGCTTAGAGCAACTGTTGGAGGAAGTTGAGCAAGAACAGATGGCGCAGACCTATCGTCGTTTGAACGCTATTGTGATCAAAGATGCTATTCATTCCTTGGATAAAAACTATCCGCTAGAAGAAGAGGATAGTGAGTTTTTGACTAGCTACCTCTATGCTATCGAGTCTTGGACCTGGTTTGAACTCTATCTTTTTTGTAATACCATGCCTTTCTTGAGTAATCAAGACCTAATCTTTTTATCAACCTCTTTACTTGAAAAATCCAAGGAATTTAAAGAGTTGGTACATAATAGACTGTATATGAAACAAGGGCTGTTAAATATTATCTCAGAGTTCATGGAGCGGAAGCTTTTCTCCTACATACCGATCTTTGAAGCCGAGTTGGAGAGGATGTTACGACCGTATGATGTTTTTGAGAAAGTATCGTGGCAATTTTTAAAGAAAATGAGTATTTTTCTTCAAACAAAGGGAAGTAATCAAAAAGAGATTGAACACTTTATCCAATCTCTGCAAATATTAGAAAATCCACAATTGATAGCCCTTTTTGAACTACGTTTACAGCAATATAAAGAACTTATCGATTAACAAACAATCGCAAATGTGAAATTTCTATAAGAAAAAATATCAAATATGCGATTTTCTAAAATAGGGCAGTTTTCGTGTTATACTTTCTTTATTTCATAGTATAGGAGAAAATAGAATGAAAAAGATAATCTCACACTACTACTTGTTTATAGCTATTCTACTTGTCATTGCTGACCAGCTCTTGATTCGTCTGCTCTTACACAGCGACTTTGCTGCTGGTCTATCTGACTTTGCCTATTATTTGTCGGATATGATGTTGAGTTTTCTTGTGGTTCTGCTTGCTATTATTGTTATGGTTTGGTCAGGGAAATGGCAGAAAATCAACAGTAGAAAATTTAGAGGTTCTTATCTTTTCTATTCCTTTTTAGCTCTTCTTGCTTTTGTTGTTTGGAATTTCGTAACATTTTATCTTTTCCCACCTACCAAAAATGAAATTGCTTATCAACTGGATGTTCCTACTTTTACAGGAGCAACGGCATTTTTGATGTATTTTTTCTATCCTGTAATTGCAGGTCCCATTTTTGAAGACATGATTTATCGTGGATTGGTGATGACTGCTCTGGAAAAAGGAAAGAAATGGGGACTGGATGTGCTTGGTTCGGCAGCTTTGTTTGGAATATTGCACATTAGTAATCACGGTTGGGTCTTGACTGACTTTTTCGTATATATGGGTGGTGGCCTCATACTTGCAGTCTTATTTAGAGTAACCAAGTCCATTTATTGGCCTATTGGACTGCATATCGTTTACAATGGTATTGGTCAAATTTTACCTTTGCTGTAATTTTGGGTGCTCAGCAATACCGGTCTATCCTTGGGGAAAACTTCCCGTTTGAACTCAAAAAGGAGTTGCGATGAAAGTATTTATTCAAAATAGAGATTTTAGGCAATTAACCATCAACCAGTGGATTTCAACGGTTGGGGATACGATTTTTTATCTTGCTTTTTTGAATTATGTGGCAGATGCTTCGTTTGCCCCCTTGGCAATTTTACTCATTACGATTTCAGAGACTGTTCCTCAAGTTCTGCAAATCTTTATGGGAGTTTTGGCTGATTTTCAACATTATCGTGTTCTAAAGTATACGGTTATTAGTTTTGTCAAATTTGTACTTTATTCTATAGTGGCACTTTCGCTTTCAGGGCAGTCCTTTTCCTTATGGCTAGTATTCTTTATTTGTTTGATGAATCTCTTGTCGGATACATTGAGTTACTTTCAGGAGCCATGCTAACTCCTATTTTTATAAGAATCATTGGGAAAGAACATCTTACAGAAGCCATTGGTTTTAAACAATCAACAGTTAGTTTAGTTCGGACAATCAGTAATATTCTAGGAGGGGTTCTACTAGGAATTCTTTCCATTCAGTTCATTTCCTTGCTCAACGCTCTGACGTTTCTGATAGCATTTGTAGGTATTCTTCTCATAAAAAATGATCTTTTGAAAGTTGAAAAAACAATTAGCTATCAAGAAGGTCTTTCTATAAAATCGTTTTGCCAGCATTTGTTCCAATCATCGAAATTGATCTGGAATATGGATAGAGTGATCTTCATTTTGTTTATCGTCTCTATCAGCCAAGCTGTGATCAATGTCACTGTTCCTATTTCGACTCTTTTTTTAAGAAACCAACCGTTTTTGAATTTACAAACTGGTCAATCGCTCGCTTTGTTATCAACGCTAGAATTGTTAGCACTTATTGTTGGAAGTCTTGTAAGTGGCTATCTGAAAAATACGATTTCTATAAAAACAGCTCTATACGCTTCGGTCGTCATCCAGTTACTCCTTCTAGTAGGATTTGCCACAGTTCATTTTGGTTTGATTCTGCTTTTCAGCTCCTTGGATGCCTTCATCGCAGGGTTACTCTCTCCTAGATTGCAAGAACTCGTCTTTAAACAAATACCTGAGGAGTCAATGGGAGCGGTTCAATCCTCTATTGGTGCTATTACGGTTGTTTTACCAAGTCTATTCACAATCGTTTTTGTAACGATTGCTACAAGTTTTGGGACCCTAGCGGTCAGCTTTATTCTATTGCTATTACTCCTAACCGCATTTGTCATGCTCTTGAATATTCGTGAGAGCATTTAGTAGGGAACTTTGATTTAACTTATGTTCATACGATAAGGCTGGCGCTCCAGTCTTTTTCTTATCTCGAGTATCTAATAATAGTCCTTGTTCAATTCCTTGTTACCTTAAATGAAAAAGTAATTTTAAAATCAATCACGGAATCCGACTCGATCAAAGTTTGTCAATCATAGAGTTTTTTAGTATAGTAGAAATATGAAATTTACAAAAATAATCAGTGGTTTGCTTGCTCTTGGAGTGATAATCTTATTTATAAAATCTTACCAAAATTTTAAAAATTTGGAATTTCCTAGTACGCAGTTAGTCATGTTTAAATCGCTTTCGTTTTATATGTCTGTAGAATCTTTTGAAAATACATTTGTAGTAGCTGACAAAGTCGTGGAAGAGGAGGAAATGGCCTATCGTGATACTTGGCGTGCAGAAGACCCGTATTTCTATAAAACAGGTCGCCTTTTCTACTATTACGAAAATATGAGATGGGAAGGCTATACTATCCGCGCAGATTTTACATTTTCAAAATGGCATACCTTGGAAGAAGCGAGGGCTTCTTTTCCTGTTGCTTCAAAAATGGAACAGAAAGAACTACTTGGCAAACTATCGCAGGCTATAAAAACAGAAATTGAATCTTTACCAGACTATCAGTCTATGACAGTTGAAATGGTAGGACTAGATCAAGATTCTTATCAATATAAAGTCAAATTACAAGGGCAAACGGAGGATCTCTGGGTCGAGGTTTATTCGACAGAACTTGGATATCATGAAAAGCCTGAAGATAAGGAGTATGGGGTTGGGATTAGTCAATATCGGAGGCATGCATCGTAATCCTTTCCTTCTATACCATAGAATAAAGAGTCAGTTAATTGTTGACTCTTTTATCTTGGACAAATGCTAACCTAGTTTAGTATAGTAGAAATATGAAATTTACAAAAATAATCAGTAGTGTCACTTGCTCTAGTGAGCTATTATCATGATCTTTACCATGGTTTTTGTCGGATGTATCAAAAAGACACAACTGGTTTTGTTTGAATCCCTTTCGTTCGGTATGTCTCCTAAATCCTTTGAAGAAGTATTGGGAAAGGCTAGCGAGGTGGAGGAAGAAGAGGAAACAGCCTATCGCGACACTTGGCGTGCAGAAGACCCATATTTCTATAAAACAGGTCGCCTTTTCTATCACTATGAGCAGATTACTTTTGAAAGGCCATACAGGTCGAGTAAGATTCACATTTTCAAAAGTCGCATCGCTTGGAAACAGTAGCGGCTTATTTTCCCGTCACCTCAAAAGCTGAGCAGCAAGCATTGCTCGATAACTTATCCCAGACTATAAAAAAAGAAATTGAAGCTCTTCCGACTTTCCATTCTGTAACTACCGAGACAGTAGGACTAAACGATGACGGTTATCGCTACAAGGTCAAGTTGAAGGGACAACAGTGGGAACTCTGGGTCGATGTCTATCCGACAGAAAATAAATATGCTACAGACACAGAAACCGATAAGTATACTATCCGAGTGGATCAATTTCTCATGTATCCATAAGCATGTAAACATCTTTTCAACAATGTTTTACTAGCTCTAGTTTCCAAACTCTGAAACTTTTTTTCTTCTTTGAATATGTTATAATAGTCCGTGCTGTGGCTGTGATGATGAACAGCCTCAATTGGAGAGAATATGAGGAGAAGGATGAAAGAAAAAGGATTCTGGGAAGGTGTACAGGCAGCCATGCCAACTGCCCTTGGCTATGTCAGCATTGGTCTAGCCTGTGGGATTATTGGTGCGCCTTATGTGACACCTGTTGAGATGGGCTTGATGAGCCTCTTTGTATATGCTGGGAGTGCCCAGTTTGCCATGTTGGCACTGATTGCGGTACAAGCGCCTGTGGCTGCTATTGCTATGACGGTCTTTTTGATCAACTTGCGACTCTTTTTGCTGAGCTTGCATGCATCGACCTATTTCCGTCATACTAGTCTCTGGCAAAATATCGGCATGTCCAGTCTCCTGACAGATGAGACTTATGGCGTTTTGATGGGAGAATTAGTCCATACAGACAAGGTCCATCCTATGTGGATGCACGGGAACAATCTCAATAGTTATGTAGCCTGGTTTATTGGGACAGTGGCGGGGACGGCTTTAGGTGGTTTACTTCCAAATCCAGAAATCTTTGGACTGGACTTTGCCCTCGTTGGGATGTTTATCGGGATTTTTGTTTCGCAGTTCCAGATTATGCAAAGACGGGATTCCTGCTCGCAATCTGCTGATAATCCTAGCAGTTGTTGCGGTGTCCTTCTTTTTGCTCTTGACAGTAGTGTCTCAGTCGCTAGCTGTTTTGTTTGCGACCTTGCTAGGTTGTACTATGGGGGTGGTCTTAGATGGTCAGTAAATATCTTTTGTTAGCCGTTATCTTTTCAGGCCTAGTGACTTGGATTCCCCGTATGATTCCCTTCATCTTGGTTAAGTACAAGGGGTTGCCAGCTATCGTCGAGCGCTTTTTGAAGTTTTTGCCTGTTTCCATTATCTTTGCCTTGATCCTTTCAAGCGTAGTGACTGGCAAGGTTGGAAGCCTTCCTCAGATCAAATGGCTGGACTTTTTAGCAGTCTTTCCAACGGCTTGGGTAGCCTTTCGCTACCGCAATCTAGTGGGTACGGTTCTTTTTGGAGTAGTCTTGATTGCAGTCTTACGTCTGGTCTTTTAGTCAGCCATAAAAAAAACCTATCACCGAGATAGATATCATATAATGGCGAAAAAAAATATTTTCTGTTAAGATAGTAAAGTATTCTATTTTGGAGGAAATGACATGAAAAAAATCGTCAAATATTCATCTCTTGCTGCTCTAGGACTTGTTGCCGCAGGTTTACTAGCAGCTTGCTCAGGTGGAGATAAGAAAGACACTGCAACTAGCGAAGCAGCATCTGGTAAGAAAGAAATTATCGTTGCAACCAATGCTTCACCAAAACCATTTAACTACGAAGAAAATGGCGAGTTGACTGGTTATGAGATTGAAGTAGTCCGTGCTATCTTTAAAGACTCTGACAAATACGATGTCAAGTTTGAAAAGACAGAGTGGTCAGGTGTCTTTGCAGGTCTTGATAGCGACCGTTATCAAATGGCTGTGAACAATATCAGCTATACCAAAGAACGTGCTGAAAAGTACCTTTATGCAGCTCCAACTGCTAAAAACCCTAACGTTCTCGTTGTGAAGAAAGACGACGACAGCATCAAGTCACTTGATGATATCGGAGGCAAGTCTACTGAGGTCGTTCAAGGGACAACATCAGCTAAACAGCTAGAAGATTATAACAAACAACACGCTGACAATCCAACGGTTCTTAACTACACCAAGGCTGATTTCCAACAAATCATGTCTCGTTTGAGCGATGGTCAGTTTGACTACAAGATCTTCGATAAAATTGGTGTTGAAACAGTTATCAAGAACCAAGGTTTGGACAACTTGAAAGTCATTGAACTTCCAAGCGACCAACAACCTTACGTTTACCCACTTCTTGCTAAAGGTCAAGATGAGTTGAAATCATTTGTAGACAAACGAATCCAAGAACTCTACAAAGACGGAACTCTTGAAAAATTGTCTAAACAGTTCTTCGGGAGACACTTATCTCCCAGCAGAAGCTGATATTAAATAGTCGTATGAAATCATCCAGTCTGAGAAAGACGGATGATTTCTCAATTTTCAGGTATATAGTTTCAAACTATATGTCTGCCTATCTAATAACAATTTGCTAAATCAAATAAAGTATGAGATACTATTACGGTATTATTTTTAAAGGAGATAGAATCATGAAAATTAAAAAATGGCTCGGTGTAGCAGCTCTTGCTACAGTTGCAGGTTTGGCTCTTGCAGCTTGCGGAAATTCAGAAAAGAAAGCAGACAACGAAACAGTTGTCAAAATTGCAACAGTTAACCGTAGCGGTTCTGAAGAAGCGCGTTGGGATAAAATCCAAGAATTGGTTGAAAAAGATGGAATTAAATTGGAATTCACAGAGTTCACAGATTATTCACAACCAAACAAGGCAACTGCTGATGGCGAAGTAGACTTGAATGCTTTCCAACACTACAACTTCTTGAACAACTGGAACAAAGAAAACGGGAAAGATCTTGTAGCGATTGCAGATACCTATATCTCACCAATCCGCCTTTACTCAGGTAAAAATGGGGAAGAAAACAAGTACACTAAAGTGGAAGAAATCCCAGATAACGGTGAAATCGCCGTACCAAACGATGCAACAAACGAAAGCCGTGCGCTTTACTTGCTTCAATCAGCTGGTTTGATCAAATTGGATGTTTCTGGAACTGCACTTGCAACAGTTGCTAACATCACAGAAAATCCAAAGAACTTGAAGATTACTGAATTGGACGCTAGCCAAACAGCTCGTTCATTGTCATCAGTTGATGCTGCCGTTGTAAACAATACCTTCGTTACAGAAGCAAAATTGGACTACAAGAAAGCACTCTTCAAAGAACAAGCTGATGAAAACTCAAAACAATGGTACAACATCATCGTTGCGAAAAAAGATTGGGAATCATCACCTAAGGCTGATGCCATCAAGAAAATTATCGCAGCTTACCACACTGATGAAGTGAAAAAAGTTATCGAAGAAACATCAGACGGTTTGGACCAACCAGTTTGGTAATAAGACACAGGGAGGTGGGAGAGAGTTTCCACCTCTTGCTTTTGTATAGAGAGTTGATTTTAAAGAGGCACTTGTTGTCGTTTTGAGGACGCAAGTACGTAGTAGAAAGAGAGAGAAAATGGTTTTTCCTAGCGAACAAGAGCAGATTGAAAAATTTGAGAAGGATCATGTGGCCCAACATTATTTTGAAGTCTTGCGCACCTTGATTTCCAAGAAATCAGTCTTTGCCCAACAGGTGGGACTCAAGGAGGTCGCAAACTATCTGGGTGAGATTTTCAAGCGTGTAGGGGCTGAAGTGGAGATTGATGAGAGCTACACGGCTCCCTTTGTCATGGCGCATTTCAAGAGTTCACGTCCGGATGCCAAGACCTTGATCTTCTATAATCACTATGACACCGTGCCAGCGGATGGCGACCAAGTATGGACAGAGGATCCTTTTACCCTTTCTGTGCACAATGGTTTTATGTATGGGCGTGGGGTTGACGACGACAAAGGCCACATCACAGCTCGTTTGAGTGCTTTGAGAAAGTATATGCAGCACCACGATGACCTGCCTGTCAATATCAGCTTTATCATGGAGGGAGCAGAGGAGTCTGCTTCCATGGATCTAGATAAGTATTTAGAGAAACACGCAGACAAACTTCGTGGAGCGGACTTGCTAGTCTGGGAACAAGGGACCAAGAACGCCTTTGAACAGCTGGAAATCTCTGGCGGAAACAAGGGAATTGTAACCTTTGATGCCAAGGTAAAAAGTGCGGATGTGGATATCCACTCAAGTTATGGTGGTGTCGTGGAATCAGCTCCATGGTATCTTATCCAGGCCTTAAGTAGTCTACGTGCAGCAGATGGACGTATCTTAGTAGAAGGCTTGTACGAGGATGTTCAAGAGCCAAATGAACGAGAACTAGCCTTGGTGGATACCTACGCCCAACGAAATCCAGGGGAAATCAGCCAGATTTATGGTTTGGAATTGCCTCTCTTACAAGAGGAGCGTGCAGCCTTTCTAAAACGGTTCTTTTTTGAGCCAGCCCTTAATATCGAAGGAATTCAGTCAGGCTACCAAGGGCAAGGGGTTAAAACGATTTTGCCAGCAGAAGCCAGTGCTAAGCTAGAGGTTCGTTTGGTTCCTGGCCTAGAACCGCATGATGTTCTGGAAAAAATTCGGAAACAGCTAGACAAAAATGGCTTTGATAAGGTAGAATTATACTATACCTTGGGAGAGATGAGTTATCGAAGTGATATGAGTGCGCCAGCCATTCTCAATGTGATTGAGTTGGCCAAAAAATTCTATCCTCAAGGCGTTTCAGTCTTGCCGACAACGGCGGGGACAGGACCTATGCATACGGTCTTTGATGCTTTAGAGGTACCCATGGTGGCCTTCGGTCTAGGGAATGCCAATAGCCGAGACCACGGTGGAGATGAAAACGTGCGAATCGCCGATTACTACACCCATATTGAATTAGTAGAGGAGCTGATTAGAAGCTATGAGTAGAGATATTATCAAGTTAGATCAGATCGATGTGACCTTTCACCAAAAGAAGAGAACCATCACAGCGGTCAAGGATGTGACCATTCACATCCAAGAAGGGGATATCTACGGAATCGTTGGATATTCTGGAGCAGGGAAATCCACTCTTGTTCGGGTGATTAACCTCCTGCAAAAACCATCTGCAGGCAAAATTACCATTGACGACGATGTGATTTTTGATGGTATGGTTACCTTGACTGCAGAGCAGTTGCGTCGTAAGCGTCAAGACATTGGGATGATTTTCCAGCATTTCAACCTCATGAGTCAAAAGACAGCAGAGGAAAATGTGGCCTTTGCCCTCAAACACTCTGGGCTCAGCAAGGAAGAAAAGAAAGCAAAAGTTGCTAAGTTGTTAGACTTGGTTGGTTTGGCAGATCGTGCTGAAAACTACCCTTCTCAACTATCTGGAGGACAAAAACAGCGTGTGGCCATTGCGCGTGCCTTGGCAAATGATCCAAAAATTTTGATTTCAGACGAGTCAACGTCTGCCCTTGACCCTAAGACAACCAAGCAGATTTTGGCCTTGTTGCAAGATTTGAACCAAAAATTAGGTTTGACGGTTGTCTTGATTACGCATGAAATGCAGATTGTCAAAGACATTGCTAATCGTGTAGCAGTCATGCAGGATGGTCGTTTGATTGAAGAGGGCAGTGTCCTTGAAATCTTCTCAGATCCTAAACAACCTTTGACACAGGACTTTATCTCAACAGCCACAGGTATTGACGAAGCAATGGTTAAGATTGAGAAGCAAGAAATCGTAGAACATTTATCTGAGGACAGTATTTTAGTGCAGCTCAAGTATGCAGGGGCTTCGACAGACGAGCCACTTTTGAATGAATTGTACAAGCGTTACCAAGTAACGGCCAATATCCTCTATGGAAATATCGAAATTCTCGATGGCACTCCTGTTGGAGAATTGGTGGTGGTCTTGTCAGGTGAAAAAGCAGCGCTAGCAGGTGCTCAAGAAGCCATTCGTCAAGCAGGCGTACAGTTAAAAGTATTGAAGGGAGGACAGTAAAATGACAGAGTTGATTCAAACTTACTTACCAAATGTCTCATAAGATGGGCTGGGCTGGTCAGGCAGGCTGGGGAACAGCCATCTACCTAACTCTTTATATGACAGTTCTTTCTTTCATCATCGGAGGGTTCTTGGGGCTGGTGGCAGGTCTTTTCCTCGTCTTGACAGCGCCAGGCGGTGTCTTGGAAAATAAGGTTATCTTCTGGATTTTAGACAAGATTACCTCTATTTTCCGTGCGGTACCATTTATCATCCTCTTGGCAATCATGTCGCCACTGTCTCACTTAATCGTCAAGACTAGTATCGGACCAAATGCAGCCCTTGTCCCCCTTTCTTTTGCGGTCTTTGCCTTCTTTGCCCGTCAGGTGCAGGTTGTCTTGGCTGAGCTAGATGGTGGTGTCATTGAGGCGGCTCAAGCGAGCGGAGCGACCTTCTGGGACATCGTGGGTGTTTACCTATCAGAAGGTCTTCCAGATTTGATTCGTGTGACGACTGTGACCTTGATTTCCCTTGTTGGGGAAACAGCTATGGCCGGTGCGGTTGGAGCTGGTGGTATTGGTAACGTAGCCATTGCTTATGGATTTAACCGTTACAATCACGATGTGACCATCTTGGCAACCATTATTATCATTTTGATTATCTTTACAATCCAGTTCTTGGGAGATTTCTTGACCAAGAAATTGAGTCATAAATAATGGAAGGAGTTCAACGGGACTCCTTTTTGTTTTCTAACCGAAATGCAAGAAGGATAAAGCTTCTTTGTAGAAATATGCTATAATAAACAAAGGTCCCTCAATTAGCAAATCAGAAACTTTGCTGTAGGAGGGATGATAATGTAAAGGAGTTTGGCTGGTATGAATTATTTCGAGGGGAATGATTTCTTCCTTCTCTTGTTTGTAGTTTTACTGATTGGTTTTGTGGTAAATTTTTTTGAAAAACGTAAGGACTACTATATTTTGGCGCTCTCCCTCTTATTTGCAGGAGCTATCTATGGTAAGAGTCGAGCGATGATTGTCTATTTGCTCGCCTTTATCGTTTACCAGTATTTTCTGGTTTTTCTAGCACAGCGGATAGAGGCAAAGCGGCTGAAACCACTGGTTTTCCTTTCCATTCTTCCTTTAGTAATCAATAAAGTCTTTGCCCTGACTTCTCTGCATTTGTTGGCCTTTATTGGAATTTCTTACATGTCCTTTAAGACCATTCAGATCATGCTAGAGATATCGGATGGCTTAATCAAAGAAAAAAATCAGTGTAAAAGATTATCTACAGTTTTTTTGCTCTTTTTTTCCCAACAGTTAGTGCTGGTCCAATTGATCGGAGTAGGAGATTTTTAAAAGAGATAAACGAGGTCATGCCCCGAAAAGAGTATCTAGAGTTAGCAGGGGACGGTGTGTATCGTATCGTTCTAGGCCTCCTTTACAAGATTGTTTTATCAACTATGTTTACCAGATGTTACTCGCTCTAAATAATACGGACATAGTCGTTTATTCAATCAAGTATATGTACCTCTATACCTTGTATCTGTTCTTTGACTTTGCAGGCTATAGTCTAATGGCCGTTGGAAGTAGTAATATTCTAGGTATTCAGACACCGATGAACTTTAACAAACCTTTCTTGAGTGTCGATATCAAGGATTTTTGGACTAGATGGCATATCACCTTGTCGACCTGGTTGAGAGATTTTGTATTTTCAAGAGTATTGATGCAGGTTATCAGGAAAAAATGGTTTAAAAATAGACTACACAATGCAACCTATGCCTATATGATCAATATGTTGGTCATGGGTTTTTGGCATGGTCTCAGTGTTAGCTACATTGTCTATGGTTTTTACCATGGTGTCTTGATGGCTGGATTTGAAGTGTATCAAAAGAAAAGCAATTTTTATAAGAAAAATAAAAACAAAAACTGGTATAAGCTACTAAGTTGGTTTGTGACCATGAATTTGGTTATGATTGGTTTCTTTATCTTTTCAGGTGAACCCTATAAAATCTTACTGACGATTTTAAAGAGATAAGAGATTGAAAAGAAATAGGCTAGATCGAAGGGATAGGATAAAACGAGATGATTAAATTAAAAGCATTTTTACTATCGCTTGTGCTCGTAATTGCGACGCTTGCCCTTTTAAATGTGACGTATGTCAAGAAGATTGATGATTATTATAAAGTCAAGGATAACAGTATTCGTTATAGCACCTCGTATGAAAAGTATAAAAGTAGAGATATTCTAACAAGCAATATCACCCCCAATACACTGGTTCTAATGGGTTCCTCAGAGTTGGTCGCAACGATAAATGAAGACTATCATCCAAATAAAATTTTTAACTACAACGATTTTAATATCATGCAGATTGGGACCAGTTATTCTCAAAACATCATTCAGGCTACGACCTTGGGCTCTATTGAAGGATCAATGAGTAAGCGAAAAGTAGCTATAGTAGAGTCGGTTCAGTGGTTTGAAAAAGATGGGACCCATCAAGATGCCTTTTTGAACAAGGCTTCTCAGGAACATATTTTTCACATGCTAGATAATGATAAGATTAGTAAAGAAACGAAAGAAAAAAACTAATCAATCGCATTATCGAGATTACCAAAGGAAATAAGCAACAAAATGACATCTACAAAAAATACAAAAGTTATTTCATAGATGGAAAAGGAACTATTGTTGATAAAAAACTATTAGAGTTTAGATAACGCGATGTATTCCTTTAAGCTCAAACGAAAATTTTATGAAAATCATGAGAAATCAGATTATCCTTCACTAGGAGACAAAACCCCAGACTATGATTGGGAAAAGATGACGGATCAGTTTGTGGAAGAGGTCAAAAAGAAAACAGACAATAATGACTATGCTGTTGATAATAACTACTACAATACTTACTTAAAAGATCGCTATGCATCGCTGAAAGATTCCAATAAAGATTTGAGCTACCTAGAGTCACCAGAATATTCAGATATGGAACTCTTCTTGACAGTTGCTAAAGAATTGGGCATTGAAGTTGAGGTTATTATTTTCCCAGTAAACGGGAAATGGAATGACTACACTGGTGTCTCAAGAGAGATGCGAGAAAAAACTTATAAAAAAATAGAAGATGTCGCAAAAAGCCATGGTGCAACCGTATTAAACTATGGAAACAGAGAGTATGATGATTACTTTTTATTTGACGTGATGCACGTTGGAGTGAAAGGATGGATGGAAGTTGAAAAAGAACTTTACAAATTTGCAAACCAAGCTAACTAACACACATCGTTTAATCTTGTGGACACTATTTTTCTATACGGTCATCTTGAGCATCGTGATCTACTGTTTTGTGACCGATTTTTCGAATATTCAAGAATTTATCTATAGTGAATTCTAAGATTGTATACAAAAAGGCCCTGGGACTAGGCATTGCTAGTCTTCAGGGCTTTTACCTTATAGTTTATCAGCTATTTTTTGACTTAGAAATTGCCCAACCACAGCCCCAATCAAGGCACCTAGGAGGATGCTTGAAACAAAGAGAAGGATTTTGTCCAACTCTGGAGCGACCATGATACGGTCAATGTATTCTTGGGATTTCCCACGAGCGAGGAGAGCTGCCTCGTAGGATGCTGGATTGATCCACATGAGGAAGATAGGGCCACTTGTGCTAAAAGCAAAAACGAGGAAGGAGAGGGTGTTTTTTTGATTCTGTCTCTGTAGTTGCCGAGACGAGCGATGGCATCTGCTGCAAGACCACAGGCGAGTCCTGGGAGAAAGGCACCAGCGCCATGCTTGCTAGCTAGGAAGAAAAGTGCCATAAAAAGTCCCAGAGTGGTGATAGCGCCAAAACGAGGGACCTTCGTCAAAAGAAGCATGTAGACACTGCCACCGACAAGGGCAGAAAAGGCAGGTGCGTAGAACATATTGCCTGTTTGGTCGACCAGGTGTCCTAGGAAGACTCCAATCCCTACACAGAGAAAGTAGAGGACGGCGGCCAAGAGGGTGGTTAAGATATTTTTCTTCATGAGAATCTCCTTGATGCGAATTAACAAAACCAATTGTATCACGCTTTTTGAGGATTGTAAATGGGAGTTCTATATTTTTGAAAACGCTTGAAATATGATATAATAGTTACATCGTTAGTTTAAGGAGAGTAGCATGGGAAAATTTTTAGAATTCGTCTTTAATCGTATCTTTTTGGGAATGATGGCGACGGCTTATTTCTGGCTATTAACACTAGCAGGAGGAGTGGTATTTGGTTTAGCACCAGCAAGTGCCACCCTTATGAGTTTGTATGCGGAGCATGGTTATACCTATCGAGCCTACCATTTGAAAGAAGCTTGGGAATTGTATAAGAGTAATTTTGTCAAGAGTAATTTGGCTTTCTATAGTTTTGTGTTTGTGGATCTTGTCCTAGTTTATGGTTTGTATCTTCTAGTTCAATTGCCCCACCAGACGATTTTCCACCTCTTGGCGACCTTTCTCAACGTCCTTGTAGTTGCTCTTGTCTTTCTAGCCTACACTGTTTCCTTGAAACTTCAGGTGTACTTTGATTTATCCTACCAAAATACCTTGAAACTGTCCCTTATCGGGATTTTTATGAGCTTACCTGCGATTGCCAAGGTTTTACTCGGGACGACTCTCCTTGTAGGAGTTGGTTATTATATGCCTGCCTTGCTCTTTTTTGTAGGAATTGGAATGTGGCATTTCTTTATCAGTGATATGTTGGAACCTATTTATGAAAGTATCCATGAAAAATTGGCGACAAAATAGAATGAAGCAGTTCTGGCTTCACTCTCTTTTACGGATTTATAGTTTGGTTATGATCGTGGTCATTGCCAGTTTTGCGATTATGTTATCGTATGCTGACTGGGATTCACGTGAGAAAGAGGCCCAACGGGTTGCAGAACGTGTGACCACTCGGACAGTGAGTGAAGTGGAATACTATCACAGAGAGTCAACCCAACTTGCTCAGTCTTTGGTTGAAAATCAGGCCCGCATCGAAGGGATTTACAAGTATTTCAGTCTCAGCACACCAGACTATTTCTATTGGCAATTAGAGCGTAAAACTTCGCCTTATATCTCGGTTTCCCTGTATGAAAATATTGATGACCTCTATGTTCGGAATGATTTTGTGACTGGAGTGGCTATTGTTCTTCAGGACTACAAGGAAGTATATGTTTCGACTAGAGAAAAACGCAGTGGAGAGAAAATTCCTGCAGAGGATTTTAAGCCAACAGCCAATAGTTTTGCCATTCCTGTTTCCGATCCTGTGTCTGACAAGGATTTAGGAGTGATCTATATCTCCTATCCCCAGATGTTTTACATGGAGCTATTGACAATACTCGGGGTCATATCCCAATGGCTGTAACAGTAACTTCGCCTTTTGAGACTGAGATGTTCCATATTGGGGAGAAGGTCTCAGCCGAGCGAGAAAACTGGTTTGTGGGTGTCACCTCTCATGGTTATCAGGTTCGAGTTGCTGTTCCTAAAAATTTTGTTCTTACAGGAACTTTGACGAGTTCAGCTGTCACTATTGGGCTAAGTATTCTCTTTATCATCATTTTGTACGTGACCCTTAGACAGACTTTCTCAAATTACCAAAAGCAGGTCGTAGACCTAGTAGATTCGATCGAGGTGATTGCTCAAGGAGAAGAAGGCCTTCGAATCGATACCTCTGAAAAAGACCAAGAGTTGCTTCTCATTGCAGAAACAACCAATGATATGTTGGACCGCCTGGAAAAAAATATCCATGATATCTATCAGCTAGAGCTCAGTCAAAAAGATGCCAATATGCGAGCCCTGCAGGCTCAAATCAATCCTCACTTTATGTACAATACTCTGGAGTTTTTACGGATGTATGCCGTCATGCAAAGTCAGGATGAACTGGCAGATATTATCTATGAATTTAGTAGCTTGTTACGCAACAATATCTCTGACGAGCGGGAAACGACCTTGAAGCAGGAGTTGGAATTTTGCCGAAAATATAGCTATCTCTGCATGGTGCGTTATCCTAAATCCATTGCCTATGGTTTCAAGATTGCACCAGAATTGGAAGAAATGAGGATTCCAAAATTTACACTCCAACCATTGGTAGAAAACTACTTTGCCCATGGTGTTGACCATCGCAGAACGGATAATGTCATCAGTATCAAAGCCTTGAAGGGCCAAGGCTTCGTTGAAATCCTAGTGGAAGACAATGGTCGAGGAATGCCCGCTGAGAAACTAGCTAGCTTGCAAGAAATTAGCTCAACGAAGTTTTGAACACGAGGCAAGCTATAGTGGGGAGCGGCAATCAATTGGAATAGTAAATGTACACGAACGCTTTGTTCTCTACTTTGGGGATCGCTACCAAATCAGTGTAGAGTCAGCTGAGCAAGAAGGTGTTCGTTACCATATCACTATCCAGGATGAATAGAAAGGGTAGAAATGTATAAAGTTTTATTAGTAGACGATGAGTACATGGTGACAGAGGGGCTCAAGCGATTAATCCCCTTTGAAAAATGGGATATGCAAGTCGTCGCAACAGCTAATCACGCAGATGATGCTTTGGACTATATTAAGAAAAATCCAGTAGATGTGGTCATTTCCGATGTCAACATGCCAGATAAGACCGGACTTGAGATGATTAGGGAAATGAAAGAGCTACTTCCAGATACCTATTATATCTTGCTGTCTGGTTATCAGGAGTTTGAGTACGTTAAAAAAGCCATGAACCTTAGTGTCGTGGATTATCTGGTCAAGCCAGTAGACAAGGTGGAGTTGGGCAATTTATTAGAAAAAATTGCGCAGCAGCTTCAGGAAAAGGTGGAACAAAGTCAGACCCTCAGTCAAGAATTGGATGAGACAGGATTTACGAACTACCTGTCAGGTAAAGACAGCTGGTGGATTGGTCTATCCAAGGAAAAGCAGGGTTCTTTTACCATTCCTTACTATGTTTTGGGGCAAGACTGGCAGATTTTCATCTCTGATCAACCGCTCGATGGCATCGTCGTGACACCATTTGAAGCACCCTACCAGCAGTCCTTTGAGAATTGGAAGATCAACGCTGAAAAAGCCCTCTTCTACGGTTCAGTTAATCTAGAAAAATCCGAGAGTTTGTTTGCCTATTACGAGCCGATTTATCGGGTGATTATCCAAGGGAATATCAATCAAATCATCGAAGAATTAACCTTGCTAGAGAAGGTCGTCTTGGAGAATACCCCGCGCGTGGCTATCACGAAGCAGCTCTTTACCCAGTTTGTCATGGATGTCTTTCATTTGTTTGAACACCTAAAAGCAGATGATATGACCGAGATTGTCAAAGCTATCCATGCCATTAACACCTTTGAAGAATTGGTTGCCTATATCAAAGAAACCTTGACCAAGTTCTTTGGCCAGTATCGCATGAATGAAATGTGGTGAGCGTTCTGGAGGTGATTGGGCGTGATTATCAGAAAGAGCTCTCACTTAAGGATATTAGCAAGGATCTCTTTATCAATCCTGTCTATCTCGGTCAGCTGATCAAGAGGGAAACCAACTCAACCTTTGCGGAATTGCTCAATAAACAGAGAATTAAGGCAGCGCAGCAACTCTTACTGTCGACCAGTGATAGCATCGAAGATATTTGCTATGCAGTTGGCTATAGTAATGTTGGATATTTCTATAAGGTTTTCCGTAAATTGTGCGGAAAATCACCGAAAGCTTATCGGAAACAAGTTGAAACTAGCTTGTAAAAGTTGTATTCCTGTACAAAAAATGCTATAATGTTCAAAATATCTTTTGGAGGAAAACATGAAAAAGAATCCTATTTATCTTTGGGTTTTGTTAGTCTTATCAGCCCTCATTTCATCTATGTCATTATTTGGAATCTTGAGTCCATTGCCAAGTAAAGATGTGCTTCGTGCTAGCCTGGCGAATAGCGGGACGCTTACTGCCCAGCAATTAGAAGACACAGTCAACTATACTTACCAAGTAACAGCGTCATCGCACTCTATTTTTAATACGTTGTTGATTGTTTTATCTGCAATTTTAGTTGTAGTAGCCTTTGTATTTCTAGTACGTAAAAATGTGCAATTCGCAAACTATGCTTATATTGGCTATGTTCTACTAGCGATTGTTGGTTTGGTTTATAGCTATATGAATGTTCAAGATGCGGTTCAATTAATCAAAGATTCTACCCTCGGCCTAGGAATGGGAGCATTTGCACAAGGAACGAATATTTTGTTCATCATTATCAATGTTCTCTTTTTAGCCTTAGTCTTTTACAAGATGTGGCGCCAACAAAAAGATTTGGCCGAAGAGGTCGAAGCAGAAGAAGTTGCCTAAGTATTGACAAAAAAGGACTATCAAGTTACAATCTTGTTAGTTCTTTTTAAATCGTAAACAAAAAATCGAGGTCAACATGAAAAAAATATCCCTAGTGTATATCAGTCTGAGTGGGAATACAGAGAGTTTTGTAACCCGACTCAAGGACTATCTCTTGTCTCAGTATGAGGGAATTGAGGTCCAAAAAATCCATATCAAGGATTTGGTCAAGGAAGGCCAAGAATTCTTTGAAATGGAACATCCCTATGTCGCTTTCTTGCCGACCTATCTGGAAGGTGGAAATGGTGTCGATAACGGCGATGTTGAGATTCTAACGACTCCAGTGGGCGACTTTATCGCTTATGGAGACAATGCTAGTAAGTGTTTTGGGGTAGTGGGATCTGGTAATCGCAATTTTAACAATCAATACTGCCTAACAGCCAAGCAGTATAGCCAGCGCTTTGGCTTCCCCGTTCTAGCAGATTTTGAAATGAGAGGCATGCTGGGAGATATTAAAAAAGTCGCAGCAATCATTGCAGACTTGTATGAGTTAGAGACAGAAAAATAAAGTAGTACTGAGGGGCAGTTGAGATTTTCAACTGCTTTTTGAGTAGGCAAAAAAAGCACCCCTGTCAGGGTGCCATTTTATAAACTATCCTGCTTTTCCGATGGCAAGTGCATAGATAAAGAAGATAGCGAAGCCAAAGAGGAAAATCAATCCTGCGATAGCGAGGAGTTTTAGCCAAGAAGGAAGATTTTTATTCTCACGTGTCACCAATACATAGTTCAAAAGAGCGAAGAATGGTGTTGTCAGGAAAGAACCGATCATGGCAAAGCGAAGCATGGTGGAAACTTGACCAGCAAAGAATTTGATGATGACGATACCAATGATAGCGGTAATGGTCATCCAGATGTTCAAAGATTTGCGAGAATCCTCTTTTTGACGAATCAAGAGTCGCAGCGATTCCTGATTGACACGAGAGTAGCCATCGATAACGGTGATGACCGTTCCAAAGATACAGAGAAAGGCGATAAAGGTGATCAAATAACGGGACCATTCTCCAAGAACAGAGGCATACATACCCACAAATTGAGAAATGTACTTGGCTGAAGCTGCTTCAACTGCTTGTCCTGTAGGATACTGAATCAGTGCTCCTAGTGCCACGAAGAATACAGCTAGGATAGCAGTTCCAATGTAACCAACGTTAAAGTCGAAAAGGGCGTCCGCTGTATTAAAGTTGACGGTCTTTTTCTTTTCAGCAGACCAGAGTGAATTGACGGCTGAAATTTCAATAGGGGCAGGCATCCATCCTAAGAGGGAAACGATAAAAAGGGAGTGCCGCCATTTGCCAAGGTGTCTTTTCGACAAAATCAGAGCTGTATTCTGGATGTTTAATTGCTGCAATGATAACTGCAAGAACAGTTGCAATGGTCAAAGCAGACATGATCCATTTTGCCATACCATCTAATAGTTTGTAGCCACCAAAGAGTAGCATGGCCCAAATGACTGCAACAAGGATAAGGGACCACTGAGTGATGCTAAGTCCAATCATTGGGAAGGCGCTAGCGATGATGGCTGAGCAAAGGATAGCGACTCCAGCTGTATTAACCATAGCAGAGAAGACATTGAGGACAAAGAAAATCCAGAGATAGATTTTTCCTTTTTCAGCATAGCCTTCTACCAAGGTTTTACCAGTGTCGGCAGTATATTCGGCACCAAAACGGAAAAATGGATATTTAAAAACATTGGCCAAGATAACCAAGAGGAGTAGTGACCACCCATAAGAACCACCAGCTTGAGTAGAGGATACAATGTGAGAACCTCCAACGGCAGCAGAAGCCATTAGGATTCCTGGCCCCATTGCCTTTTAGTTTGCTTGCCCAGGTTGACTGGTTTGATAACGTAACTTGTGACATAATAAACACTCCTATTTTTGAATTTTCAGAATAATCTGAATAGATAGCTACTATTCTACAAAAAACTTAAAGGAAATGCAAGACTATTTTGAAAAAAAATATAGAAAAATTACAGAAAAACTTTACATGCATTAATGAAATTTCTCCAAGGAGAATATAGAAGTTTAAAAAAATCCGAGAAGAAAGCTTCTGGATTTTGATTATTTCAATTGATCTGTGACGTCTTTTGAGAGCAACATTCCCAGACGGTAAGTTTTATTGATATGTGCAATGACATCATTGATATTTTCAGTCGTGTGAATTTTCTCTTTGATGTCAGACCTAAATGTCTCGTCCTTCAAAAGTTGCTCTTGGTAGAGTCTTTGAAGTCTTTCCTTCTCGTACTTATTGAGCAGAAAAAGGAAAACCAAGCTAAGTACAACGAGGATATAAGCATATTGGCTCATAAGGAATCTCCCAGTGTGATAAAGAAATAGTAAAAGTGAATAAATTGTTTCATTGAAATGCTACAATGCCGAACACAATATAAATGTTATTTTGCCTCAATCTTTCAGATTGCTTTCAAGTAATTTAAAAGATTACGACATGAGCCTAACCAAATCGATATTATTTGGTCTGGTGAATTAGTAAAGCGTTTGGGCAACTCGTACTGGTTACGACGTAAAGAAACATAAATCGACAATATTTATGTTTCTTTACTAGTGAAGCGCCTAGCCAAAGTCCGAATAGGATTTGGCGTTAGTTACTTAGATTGCTTTGCAATCAAGTAACTTTGGCGATTTACATCTTCTCTGGCGCTTCTACTCCGAGCAAACGAAGGGCTTCTTTGAGGACCACTGCGGTTGCGTAGCTGAGTGCTAGACGACTGTCGCGCTCAGGACTTTCATCTAGGATACGTGTATGTGCATAATATTTGTTAAAGGCTTGAGCCAGACTAATCGCAAATTTCGCAATGATAGAAGGTTCAAAGTTATCTGCTGCACGATTGATAATACGTGGAAAGTCTTGGAGTAGTTTTATGATTTCCCAGCTTTCAGCATCATTCAGGCTGTAGTTGCCAACTGTATCTGGCTTGAAATCGGCTTTGCGCAAGATAGATTGGATACGAGCGTAGGCGTATTGAACGTAAGGTCCAGTTTCCCCTTCAAAGGATACCATAGCTTCAAGGTCGAAGTCATATCCATTTGTACGGTCGGTCTTAAGATCATAGAACTTGATAGCCCCAACTCCAACAGCGTGGGCAGCCTGGTCTTTATTTTCTAACTCAGGATTTTTCGCCTCGATTTGGGCCTTGGCACGACTAACAGCCTCAGCGATAGTCGGTTCTAGCAAGATGACATTTCCTTTACGGGTAGAGAGTTTTTTCCCTTCTTTTGTTACCAATCCAAACGGAACATGGACAATGTCTTGGCTCCAATCGTAGCCCATCTCTTGTAGTACTGCCTTGAGTTGTTTGAAGTGGGCAGATTGCTCTTGACCAACAACATAGATGGATTTTGCAAATTGGTATTCCTTTTTACGGTAAAGGGCTGCAGCCAAGTCTCGTGTGATATAGAGAGTTGCACCATCAGATTTTTTGATAAGGGCTGGATGTTCAATTCCATATTTCTCAAGATTGACAACTTGAGCCCCTTCTGACTCAACAAGAAGTCCTTTTTCAGCGAGAATGTCTACAACAGCATCCATCTTATCGTTGTAGAAGGCTTCTCCGTTGTAGCTGTCAAATTCGACTTGTAATTCATTGTAAAGGCGGTTGAATTCCACTAAACTTTCATCACGGAACCATTGCCAGAGAGCTAAGGCTTCCTCGTCTCCATTTTCCAGTTTGCGGAACCATTCGCGTGCTTCTTCATCCAAGCTAGGGTCTTTTTTTCAGCTTCAGCATTGATGCGAACGTAGAGTTTAAGAAGTTCATCGATTGGATGCGCTTTAACGGCTTCCTCATTTCCCCATTTCTTGTAGGCAACGATCAGCATTCCAAACTGTTTGCCCCAGTCTCCCCAAAATGGTTGACCTTGACCGTTTGATAGCCGATTTTTTTGGAAAATATGTGATAAGCTATCTCCGATAACTGTTGAACGCAAGTGCCCAATAGAGAATGGTTTTTGCGATATTGGGACTAGACATATCGATAACGATATTTTTCTTGCTTGCCAATGGTTTGGTCAGCATAGTGCTCTTTTTTTCAGTGATAACATCCTGTAATACCTGAGCCGAAATAGCCGATTTATCAAGGAAAAAAAGTTGACGTAAGGTCCAGTAGCAACAACCTTTTCAAAGGCTTGACTATTGATTTTTTTCAGCAATATCTGTTGCAATCATTTGAGGAGCTTTTACGCTCGACTTTTGCTAGAGAAAAAGGCAGGGAAGGCGATGTCTCCCATTTCTGAGTTTTTTTAGGTGTTTCCAGTAAATTTAAAATAGCCTCTTGGTCCAGGCTATCAACGACGCTAGCCAACTCGCTAGCAATCAATTCTTTTTGTATTCATAAGGGCTCCTTTTTGGGCTTTTTTTACTATTTTTAACACAATTTACTACATTTTTTTGAGAAAGAAAAAGAATTTTTTTGAATTATCTAGTTTTTTTGGTATAATGTAGTTATAAAATAAATGTAAAACTTGTTATAAATATTCACTTAAGAGGATAATATGAGAAAAAGAGAACGGCATCAATTGATTAAAAAGATGATCACCGAAGAAAAAAACTTGGGACACAAAAAAAGAGATTCAAGATCGTTTAGAAGCTCGTAATGTTTATGTGACACAAAACGACTTTGTCGCGTGATTTGCGTGAAATCGGCTTTGACCAAGGTTAAGAAAAATGATATGGTGTATTATGTACTAGCAAATGAGACAGATAAGATTGATTTAGTTGAGTTTTTGTCTCATCATTTAGAAGGTGTTGCAAGAGCAGAGTTCACCTTGGTACTTCATACCAAACTTGGGGAAGCTGCAGTCTTAGCAAACATTGTAGATGCAAACAAGGATGAATGGATTTTAGGAACGGTTGCTGGTGCTAATACCTTATTGGTTATTTGTCGAGACCAGCACGTTGCCAAGCTGATGGAAGATCGTTTGCTAGATTTGATGAAAGATAAATAAGGTCTTGGGAGGTGCTCTCAAGACTTATTTTTAGCAAGGAGAGACGGAAAATGGCAACAGAAAAGTTATCACCCGGCATGCAACAGTATGTGGATATTAAGAAACAATACCCAGATGCTTTTTGCTTTTTCGGATGGGTGATTTTTACGAGTTGTTCTATGAAGATGCAATCAATGCAGCACAAATTTTAGAAATTTCCTTAACGAGTCGGAATAAAAATGCAGAAAATCCGATACCCATGGCGGGCGTCCCCTATCATTCTGCCCAACAGTATATCGATGTTCTGATTGAACAGGGCTATAAAGTTGCCATTGCCGAACAGATGGAAGATCCCAAACAAGCGGTTGGTGTTGTTAAGCGAGAGGTGGTCCAAGTCATCACACCTGGAACGGTCGTTGATAGCAGTAAGTCGGATAGTCAGAATAATTTCTTGGTTGCCTTAGATCGTGATGGCAGTCAGTTTGGTCTGGCTTATATGGACCTGGTGACGGGTGACTTTTATGTGACAGGTCTATTAGATTTTACGCTGGTTTGTGGAGAAATCCGTAACCTCAAGGCTCGAGAAGTGGTGCTGGGTTATAACTTGTCTGAGGAAGAAGAACAAATCCTCAGCCGTCAGATGAATTTGGTGCTTTCTTATGAGAAAGAAGGCTTTGAGGACCTTCATTTACTAGATCCACGATTGGCAGCTGTGGAGCAAGCGGCAGCTAGTAAGCTACTCCAGTATGTTCATCGGACCCAGATGCGGGAATTGAACCACCTCAAACCAGTTATCCGCTATGAAATCAAAGATTTCTTACAGATGGACTATGCGACCAAGGCTAGTCTGGATTTGGTTGAGAATGCCCGTTCAGGCAAGAAGCAAGGCAGTCTTTCTGGCTTTTAGATGAAACCAAAACGGCTATGGGCATGCGGCTCTTGCGCTCTTGGATTCATCGTCCTTTGATTAATAGGGAGCGAATCATCCAACGTCAAGAGGTGGTGCAGGTCTTTCTTGACCACTTCTTTGAGCGCAGTGATTTAACGGACAGTCTCAAGGGTGTTTATGACATCGAACGCTTAGCTAGTCGGGTTTCTTTTGGCAAGACCAATCCCAAGGATCTCTTGCAACTGGCGGCTACCTTATCTAGTGTACCACGGATTCGTGCGATTTTAGAAGGCATGGAGCAGCCTGCTCTAGCCTATCTCATCGCACAGCTGGATGCCATTCCGGAGTTGGAGAGCTTGATTAGTGCTGCCATTGCTCCTGAAGCTCCTCACGTGATTACGGAAGGTGGCATTATCCGTACGGGATTTGATGAGACCTTAGACAAGTATCGTCGTGTGCTCAGAGAAGGGACTAGCTGGATTGCTGAGATTGAGGCTAAGGAGCGGGAAAACTCTGGCATCAGCACGCTCAAGATCGACTACAATAAAAAAGATGGTTACTATTTCCATGTGACTAATTCGCAACTGGGAAATGTTCCAGCCCACTTTTTCCGCAAGGCGACACTGAAAAACTCGGAACGCTTTGGGACTGAGGAATTGGCCCGTATCGAGGGGGATATGCTAGAGGCGCGTGAGAAGTCAGCCAACCTCGAATACGAAATCTTTATGCGTATCCGTGAAGAGGTCAGCAAGTACATCCAGCGTTTGCAGGCGCTAGCCCAAGGAATTGCGACAGTTGATGTCTTGCAAAGTCTCGCAGTTGTGGCTGAAACCCAGCATTTGATCCGACCTGAGTTTGGGGATGATTCACAAATAGATATCCAAAAAGGGCGCCATGCTGTCGTCGAAAAGGTCATGGGAGCTCAGACCTACATTCCAAACAGTATCCAGATGGCAGAAGATACCAGTATTCAGCTAATTACAGGGCCCAACATGAGCGGGAAGTCAACCTACATGCGCCAGTTAGCCATGACGGCGGTGATGGCCCAGCTGGGTTCTTATGTGCCGGCAGAAAGCGCCCATTTGCCTATCTTCGATGCTATCTTTACCCGTATCGGAGCAGCAGATGACTTGGTTTCAGGTCAATCAACCTTTATGGTGGAGATGATGGAGGCCAACAATGCCATTTCGCATGCGACCAAGGATTCCTTGATTCTCTTTGATGAATTGGGACGCGGAACTGCAACTTATGACGGAATGGCTCTGGCCCAATCCATCATCGAATACATCCATGAACATATCGGAGCCAAAACCCTCTTTGCGACCCACTACCATGAGTTGACCAGTCTGGAGTCCAGCTTGGAACACTTGGTCAATGTCCACGTGGCAACCTTGGAGCAGAATGGGCAGGTCACCTTCCTTCACAAGATCGAACCAGGACCAGCTGACAAATCCTACGGTATCCACGTTGCTAAGATTGCTGGCTTACCAGGAGAACTTTTTAGCAAGAGCGGATAAGATTTTAACGCAACTGGAGAGTCAAGGGGAGAAAGTCCAGCTCCGATGAGGCAAACTAGCGCCGTCACGGAACAGATTTCTCTCTTTGATACGCCAGCAGAACATCCTATCCTAGCAGAATTAGCTCAACTGGATGTGTACAACATGACACCTATGCAGGCTATGAATGTCTTGGTTGAGCTCAAACAAAAGTTATAAAAAGAGCCCACTCACATTTTTTTGTGAGTGGGATTTTTTTCTCTATTACTTTTTATGGGCCAAAAGTTGATTGATGTGGTCCACTTTTTTTGCTTCTCTTTTATAGAGAATAGCCCAGATGATGAGGTAGACAATCGCAAACTCTGGAATGAGCTGGAGATAGAAGGTCCAGTGGAAGGGGAACCAACCAGCCAGAGTTGCCAGTGGGACAAAGCCAGCCAGCATGAGGAAGAAATGGGAAAGTGTGGCACGGAGCAAGCTCCAGTCACGGCTGAATAAGCGACCGCCAAAGCTAAAGAGAACGCCGATAGCTGACCAGATGATCATACAGTAGAGCAAGACCAAGGCACCGTGAACCTGATGTTGCACCATCGCTTGGCCGATAAGAGACTCGGGGCTTAGTGGGGTATAGGTATTTGGTGCATAAATGAGTGAAAAGAGGATAGAGAGGATGAGGCCGATAAGTACACCAGCGGCTGCATCGTGAAAGATTTGTTTTTTCATAGTTCTAATTTCTCCTTGATGGTTTTTAGGTAACGGCGTGAAGAGTAGGTGAAGCTTTCATTTTTTAAGAAAATTTCAACCAGACCATTGGGCGTGAGCTTGAGATGAGAGATAGCGTCAATATTAACGATTTCTGATTGGGAAATTTGGATAAAAGTGGTCGGCAGAATGTCAAGAACTTGATAGAGACGCGAATCAATGGTATAGGTCTGAGATGCAGTTTCTGCTAGAACCTTGCGATTCTCGATATAGAAGCGTTGTATCTTACAAATCTTAACTAGATAGACCTGATCATCAATCTTTCCTTTGATTGTTTCTTTTTGGTCAAGATTTTCTGCGAACTCGATGACTTTCTGGACTTTTTCGGTAGGCTGAGGAGTTTGGACAATCAGCTTTTCCTCCTCATAAGTCTCCTTAATCTGTAATTCTACTTTCATAAATTCCCCTCCTTTTCAGTTATACAAGGTTGTGATCACTTCCTGTACACCTTTATTAATACTTTTCAAAAATCAAATTCAAACCACGTCAGCGTCGTCTTGCCGTACAAAAGTACTGTCTGCGCCTAGCTTTCTAGTTTGCTCTTTGATTTTTATTGAGTATACCACTATTTTACGACCCCTAGCAAGAGCTTTTGCTTATGTGGAGAGATTTGGAGTCTATGTGGTCTTTCCTTTTTCTGGTAACATCTGAAATATGGTATAATAGCACTAATGGATTTCTAGGAAAATAGATACAGAGAGGGGGTGAAAGAACTAGGGGAACAGTTGGAATTAGAAAGTGATAGGTATGAAAAGTGGGTTGAAGCTGGATAAGTTTATAAAGTGTTTGAATGAAGAAATGGAAAGTAAATAAGTTGACGATGAATTACAAAAATAGATTTTATCTAAAATTTGTATCTTTTAAATCATTGATTTGAATTTTAAATTTAATCATGTTACAATTAAAACTGAAATCAAATAGAAGAGGAAGATGCAAACGTGGGTGCACTATTAGCAACAAGATTAAAAAATAGACGTAAAGAATTAAAAATGTCTCAGCGAGAACTAGCTGAAGGTATCTGTAAACAGGGGCAAATCAGTCGATTAGAGAGCGGAGAGTATACCCCTGGAGCAGATTTCCTGCATGCCCTTGCTAAGAAGTTAAAAGTCAGTATGGATTATTTTTTTGATGAGCAGGTTGTAGAGAAAGTTGAGGAGTTATCAGAATTTAAGAAATTAGCACAGACATTTATTACAAATCGCAATTATGAATCTTTGAAATATATATATGAATTGGGAGAATGTAAAAGCTCACCGCTTATCTTTAGCAGATAAAATCTACATGGAATGGATAAAATCTCTGATAGATTTTTATTTTTATGAGGAACAAGAAGAAGCAGTTGTAAGGTTGGAGCAGGTCTTGTCACAGTTAAGTGTCTCGGACAGGAACTATCTTCAAATTTCAAATACTTTATTTAATTTCTATTACGATATTGGAGATTTAGAACGTTTTAATGAAATTCGTAAAAAGCTAGAATATCAAGTAAACCAACTCAATTTGAGTACAATCGAAGAGTTAGAGTTATCTATTAAGTTCAACTACAACGTTTGTCGCTACCTATGGTTACAGAAAAATATTGAAGAAGCTATTACTAAAATCACAGATACGATAAAACAATGTAAGGCTTACAGAACGAATTATCTTTTGGCTGATTTGTACTTATTGATGGGAAATGTAAGTGAAAATTTTTCTTCTAAAAGTTCGGCGAAAGAATATTTTGAGACAGCATATTTCCTATACAAACTGGAGGAAAACATGTCAATGACTCTGAAAGTTGAGCATTACATTGCAGATATATCAGAATAATGAATACGGTGTTCAAGTGAGCATCGTTTTTTAAACTTATTCTAGATGCAAAAAAGTATTAAATTAAAAAAGATTAAAAAATGCCATAAAAATACTTGACAAGCTAATTTTGGAGTGATAAGATAAATGTAAGAAAGGCAAAGGAGAGGTATATGAGAAGGTTGTTTAAGAAAATAGTTGCTGTATTAGTTATTGGCTTAATTCTGTTAGGAATTGCGAGAACACCTCAAGTTCATAAGATAGCTAGAGGGATTGATCCAGGCCCTGCAAATTTTTTAAAAGCATCTACTGAGATTGTTTTAAAATTGGTCATAATTGACAATATTTAATATTAACAAGAAGTGGGAGTGGTATTCTGCACACTTGAATGTATGTTGAATTGTTGGTAGTTAAATAGGAATGATAGAGGGTTTGAAATCCGTTAAAAACTATATAAGGAGGAAAATATGTCAAAAACGATTGTGTCTGTATATTCTCTGGGAGATGATAACTTACGTTCTTCTAAATATGGTATTAGTAGTAGTTCAACACAATATTCAGGCGGTGAGACTACTAGGGGTATCTTTTGTTTTAGTCTTTGTAAATCTCAGTGTGCTTCACAATGTGCTTCGAATTGTGGTAGCCAATGTGCTTCGCAATGTACTTCACAGTGTGCTTCAAGCTGTATGGGTTTTTGTTCCGGTGGAGCAGATGACCTAGCAAATTTGTATGAAAATATCGAGTTAATAAAACTCTAAAATAATATAGGTCGGGTATCCCTCTATCATCAAGGTATCAATTGATACCTTATTTTATTAGATAAGAAAAATTTGATAGTGTATGAAAACAAATGATATTATTTCTGAAATAGCAAAAAATAAAAAAATATTTATTTCACAAGTTATATTTAATGTAGTAGTAGCCCTAATAAGTATTTTAACACCGTTATTAGAGGCAGCTTTAATAAATAGTTTAGTCTACGGAACAATTGATAGATATTTTCTATTTTTGGGTAGCCTAGCAATTATATTCTTTTTACTAAAAGGTACTGATATCATATTTTTATAGCCAAAATCGAATATATAAAAAAATAACAGATATAAAGTATAGTCTTTATAAATATATTTTTAAATAAAAATATATTTAAAGGATATGAAGTCGATTGGTAAGTTTGATGGCAATTACTTAAACAGCAGACTAAATACTGATATTGATACAATAGTTAATTTTATTTTTCTAAAAATCCCATCTGTTATTCAATCAAGTGTGACACTCTTTTCAATATCCATTGTTTTTATACACTATAGAAAAAAAAGTATTTATTTTTTTATATTTTTTTAGTTGTAATTTACATGTTGCTCTATTTTTTGTGTAGGAGATCTCTTCACTCAATGTTTCTATTAATTAGGGAGGAGAATAGCATTTTCTATTCTCAAAAGATTAGTCTATTTCAAAGACTAGACAACATAATAATTCAAAGTATGGAAAAAATAGAGATTGAGAGGTTGGATACTAAATTTAATTCAATGTTACATGCTGTACGCTCTAATTTTTCTCTAAGGTATATTATTTCAATGTTGCAAATATTTATAACATTTATTTTTCAAGTTATATTTTTTTGGTTTGGAGGTATAGAGGTGGTGAATAAGAAAATGTCATTAGGGATGTTCACTGCTACTGTTCAGTATTTTAATACATTTGTGACATGTTTAGATGATTTTTTTGATATTGCCGTTCAGTTAGAAGAATGCAAAGGCGCACTTGAAAGAATAAATGAAATTTTAGAAATGACTGATGCTAAATATGGAGATGATACGATTCTAAATATCGAACGAATAGAGTTTATAGATGTCAATTTGAAATCTATAAACAAAAATCTATGTATGTATAATCATAGCATAACTAAAACTTTCGTAAAAGGCAAGTTATTTATTTTAAAAGGTAAAAATGGAGTAGGAAAAACAAGCTTAATCAGAACTTTAGTGGGAGCTTCAAAAAATTATTATTCGGGAACAATAAAAATTAACAATATCTTGTTAGAAAAAATTAATTTAAAAAGTTTGAGAGAATGCTGTATTTCATTTATGTCACAAAACAGTATATCTCAAGATTTAACTGTTGTTGAATTTTTATCCACTTATGAAAGCTTCGAGAATTATGTAATGCAATCCAATTCTGTAGCAAATCAGATATGGAAATTATTCTTTGGAAATGACGAAAAAAATGTTTTAAATCGAAAAATAGATTCCTTTTCGGGCGGTGAATTTCAATTACTTAATCTTATTCTTACATTAAGCAAACCAAATTCGGACGTTATAATTTTAGATGAGCCTTTCTCAAATATGGCTACAAATATGTATTTAAAAGTGCTTGATATTCTAAATGAAATATCTAAAAATAAGATTGTTATAATAGTTTCACATGATTTTATTCCCGAATATGAAAAAGAAATTATTTATATCGACTAGATGTTAAAGGAGTAAAAATGCAATACAATATTTATCAATTTGTAATAACTGATTTTAAAAAATATCTTGTGGTCCAAAATTGTAAAGGCATTACAATTATTAAGGATAAAAAAATAATTAGCTTTTTTAAGCAGCTAGATAAAGATAATAGATTATGTATATCTCAATCATTCTTAGAAGAGTTTTTTTGGAAGTGACACAGCTTCTATTGTAGAATATCTAATGGATTCAAGTTTAATATATAAAGAAATAAATAAAGAGCGTTTTAAAAAGATTAGGATTCTATCGAATAACGAAGATTTTATTTTGAGTGCCGAATACAATAATAAGAATTCTTCTTCATATATTGTTGAAAATAGAATAATAGGTTCTTCAAGTAATTTCTTAGAGTACCTGAAAAATATTTCTGGAGTAGATGAATCATTATTTATTATTTCTTTGATTCCCTTTGACTATAGTGATTTTTTGAAAATTGTCAATATAATGTCTGAGAAAGATGTAATGTGTGCATTTGTTTTCTCGTATAATAATTCTTTATACTTGACGAATATATATAAAAAAACATGGTATAATCCATGCCCAAAATGCTTCTTTGCGCATTTAGAAGCTAGTTTGAGATCTTATAGCAGGGCGACAGGAACCGTCACTTTCCAAACGGTGATTGATTTGTTATATAATAATAAGGTAAAATATTCTCCCACTCTCCCCTTGACAAGTGTTTTGACATTAGAAATTTTGTCAGAATTATTCAAAATAGAAAAAACAGATCTAAATGAATTATCATCAAGGATAGTACAAGTAAATGAGGAGACGGGAATAAGCTATGATAGTGCAATTCACTGGGAACTTTGTGATTGTTTTGAATAAATTTTTAATTTGGTGAGGTTAGATGGTAGATTTGGTAAATTATTTCAAAAAAAATTTTCAGTTTCAGGCATGTTTTGTAGATAATAATTCTGTTTCAATAAAAAGAAAGGAAGTATTGAAGTTAATTGATGAGAAGAAAACGGTAGATAATATAAACTACGGCTATAGTTCTGAAGAACAATTTGAAGTAATATCTCCTACTTGTTTTAATAAGAGATTGATTTTGTTTTTTGATGAATTGATGGATAGAGAAGTTTATAGTATCTGTATTGAACATCAATTACTAGAAGTAAGAAATTCAGAGTTGATTAGTTATCATATTTCTCATAATCGTATACATAAGATAGGTTCCGTTTTCTTTTCTTCAGATAAAATTAAGGGAATATTTGAAGACCACAGGTATATCTACATTTCGTTTGTAGATTTAAATTTACTCAGTGCACTTGGAAGAAATGCTATGTTTGAAAGTTTAAAAGAAGCGGGTGAGATTAGAGCAATCTTGAAGCAAAATCTGATTGTATCTGAATTAAGCATAAATTATAATGTACTTGCGCACTATGCTAAATTGAATATAAATCGAATCGTAGTATTAGATGCTGTGGGAGTAAATTTATGATTTTTAGGAACTTTTCAGATTATTTAAATACTTCTAATCAATTTTTTCTGGGGATTCCGACTGTCAATGTAGGATCAGTTTCTGTTATACAAATGAATAGCATAGAGTTTCCCAGTGTGTCTTCTTCTTGTAGTATAATGAAAAAAGAGGCATTCTTAAAATTATATAGTGAATATCTAGAACGTAGTGCTTTGGCTAGCAATTATCAAAACACAGAAAATATAAAATGTTTTGACTTACTTAGTGGAAAAATTAATATTTTAGAGAGAGGCCATCTAAGTTATGGCAAAAACTTCATTACAGGATATTGCGACACGACTGGAACTTCTTCTAATCCATTTAGTTCAAGTAATTCAGTAAAAAAAGCCATTGCCGAATTGATAGAAAAAAATGAATTAATCTTTTTCTGGTATCTAAATTTAGGAGAGAAGATTGATATAAATGATTCTAAAGTAAAAAGTTTAATTGGGGAAAATCTTTTAGCTAATTATGAAATTTTCTTATTTAAAATCGGGATACTATCATCTTGGTTTACAGTTATTGGGATACTTTTTAAAGATGGTCAGGTTGTTTCAACTGGGATTTGTTGTAATGAAAATTATAAATGTGCACTAGAAGGAGCTATTCAGGAAATGAAAATACTTCGAGTATTAAATTCTTATAAGTTATACAGTAATTTTCCATTGACGCCAGAAGAGCAAAAATATAATTTATAAGAAAATATGCCATTTTGAAAATAAAATAATCTCTTCTAAACTAAAAAAAGTATCAAGTGATTTAAATTTATCAATAAATGAAATGATTTCTGATTTAAATATAGCTATATTATCTAGAAATAAATTCACAGCAGTAGTTAGCGTTTACTCTAGCTCGCTGATTAAGTGCTTACCAATTAAAGAAAATTTGATGAAGTGTGTAGAAGTGGATATTGTTAAAAAAATCGGAATTAATAGTATAATAAACACCCCAGACTGTATTGTTTTATAGGGGTTAAGGAGAAAAATTATGGTAGTAGAAATAAATTACGGTTATACCTATAATTTAGATGTTCCTAAGTTTCTGGAAGGTTATAGGTGTAGTAATTGGGTTTCGTTAAACTATGATTCGATTAGTAGTAATGGATCATCCACAGATATGAGCTTTTGTAAATCAATTCAAGCTTCCATTGGCGAGGCATTTGAAAGACAAGCTCTAATTAATTTTATCAATAGGCCACAATATATGGTTAATTTTTTAAATTTGACCACAGATGAATTGGGCTGTGAAGAGATAAACTCAAAAAATATAATCTATTTTTTGGACACTTGTGGACTTGCTACACATGTTTCGTCTGAATTATCTATTGAGAATTCGTTGAAAGAGTTTATAGAACGTCAATCTTTTATTATTAGCTATCTCTCTAAAACAGTTAAATATCAAATAAAAAAAGATAAGTATCTATCAAAAATAATTCCTTTTGATCTTACTCATTTAAAATTTTATGAAATTTCTATTATTGACTGCTATAGAGTAATTTTGGGGATAGGATCTACTGGATCTAATTCCATTGATATAGGTATTGGAGCAGGATATTCAATAGAAGAAGCTTTTAAAAGTCTATTTAGAGAACTATATCCATTAAACAAATTACATGGTTCAGTTTCTCACGGGAATATAGGCAAAGTTGACTATATTCATGTTTTTGATCGGTTGCCAGTTAAGGATATTATTGAGGCATATTCTTATCTAGAGGAAGGTAGCTTAGTATCTGCTTCGGACATATTTGATATACAGGGATGTTTTACAAGAAGCAAAGTAATAAATGAATTGTATCAAAAATATGATATGGAATTAAAATTATGTACCCCATTTTCTTTTCAAAATGTATTTTACAGAAATTATTGTTCGAAGATTACAAAAATTTATTCAGAAAATTGGTTCCCTTCTCTTCGAATTTCGGACTATTCTGAGGAAATCTATAGTAACGTAGAGAATAAAACAGGAATGAAATTAAATAGGGATATAAATTTCATTCCATTTCCATAGAGAGGATAAGTTTATGGATGAAAAAAATTTATTTAAGTCCAGCAGTAAAAAAATAGTTTCATTAGATAAAAAGAATCTTTATTTGAAAATATATAGCAAATTATATCATCTAACTGGTGATAAAATAGAAAAAAATATTTACTAAGTAATATAGAATATTTCTTTTCCTCAAAAACAATTTATGAATTTACTCAATTATTTTCCAAAAAGTATGGAGAGCAGTTCGATATATATGAATTTAATGAAGTTATCGAGTTACTTTTAGAAAAAGAAATATTCGTAATAGATAATTCTTACCTTGTAGATTTTTCCAAAAAGATAATAGAATTTGTTTGATATGTATTAACTATTCTTCTAAAATGATTTCAAGTATGATTAAAAAGAATTTGGAAAGTAATTCTAAAAACGATTTTTTGACAAATTATTTCGAGAGTTATCATGAAATTCCGGATAATATTTCATCAGCAGATATTATTTTGGTGATTATGGAGAGGTGGGATAATACTGTATTCGCAGATAAGCTGGAAGAGATAAAAAATCATATGAATCAACATAGTGTTTTACTTCCTGTGGTATTGAATTCCAAGTATTTTTCTATTGGACCACAAGTATTTGGTGAAGAAGATTTGAGTAAATTGAAACTATATTTAAATCAAGAAGAAAGTCGAAGTACTTATTGCTATAGTAGCAAAGATGATACTTATTATAGAATTCCAGTCGCTTTTATAATAAATGAAATTTATTTCATAGTAACAAAACAAAATTATAATAGTTATTCTTACTCAAGGATGCTAACTTATAATCTAAATTCTAAAGAATTTAAAAAAATTAGATATGGGGAATTATAAAATGTCTTACAGTGAAAGATGTATTAACGCAGAGGATGGTCAAGTGATTTTTGAAAAATTTCACAATATGACTTCCTTAGATCGTGCTAACTATCACATTTTTGAAGAAAATATTGCTAATGCTTTTGATAATAAAGCGTTTATGGATAATATTTACAGCAATTCATCTTTTTCAAACTCATCAATTGGGATTACTCTCAATAACGAACTTAAAGAAGACACTGATACTTTTTATACAGCGTTACTAAATAGGCGAAGTTGTCGGGAATTCACTTGTGGGACAATTTCATTCAAGGACTTTTCTAATGTGTTATTTTATGGATATGGACCTTCTATTTGTGGAGTCTATACAGTTCCATCTGCTGGCGGAACTTATCCAATATCTTTAATTATTGTTGTAAATGATGTAGAATCGTTGGAGAAGGGGATTTATGAGTATCTGCCAATGAACAATACGTTAATTCCGATATTGCTTTCAGATTATTTAAATCCAAGTTTAATTACATTAAATGAACATTTTTTTAATTCTTGTGCATTCTCTATCCATTTTATTGGGAATCCAAGTCTGATTTGTTATAAATATCAGGATAGGGGGTATCGTTTTATGAATCTTGAAGCTGGACATATAGCTCAAAATTTAACTTTAGTAGCAATAAGAAATAGTATTAATTCTGTTTGTTCAGGAGGATTTTTAGATGGAGAATTCATACATTTTTTGAACGATATATCTAATAGTCATTTCGCACATTTTGTTAGTCTATATGAGATATTTTTTGGTTTATAACATTTTAAAATTAAATAAAAATTAAAAATGTAATATAAATCATAATCACCTGTCAAATGGGTGGTTTGCACCAGGGCTATAAGCCCAAATTACCAGTCAGCGCCTAAAGACGCATAAGTATTACTTACCACTATCCCTAAAGGGATCATCATATTCTTTTACACTTAAATTATTTAGTGCTATATCATGCTTTACTCGTTCTCAAATTTTCATACTCGTAAAGAAATCATCCACTGGATAATTTCTTTAATCTTGAATACATTTCTTATTATAGCTTCATTGAGTCCCACCGTACTTACATAATAACCTTCCGCCTAAAAATGCCGATTCCAAAACTTATATTTGAGGTTAGCGTGTTTGTCAAACATCATGAGTGCACTTTTACCCTTTAAATAACCCATAAAACTAGAAACACTTATCCTTGGTGGAATACTTGCTAGCATATGTACATGATCTAGCATCAAGTGTCCTTCGATAATTTCTACTCCTTTATAGCTACACAAGCGATGAAATATTTCACCTAAACTACTCCGATATTGATTATAGATGACTTTTCGTCTATACTTAGGGGTAAACACAATGTGATAGAACAGTGCCACTTTGTGTGTGATAAACTATGAGACTTTTTGTGCCTTGGTTTTCTCCTTTCGCTTTATAATTGGCTTGAACACCTTTATTGTATCGCGTTTGGAGTTTTTTTGGTATAACCTTCGATGCGCACCCGCATAGCGGGTGGTTTATTTGTCTCGTACCTCACGGAGCGAGACGGACTAATAGTCACATAATTAAAGAGTCTGGGACAAAAAGATTTTTGATTTCAGGAATTCTTTATTATAAATTTTTTTAAAATCGATAGATTAGACAAAAAGGGAACAAAACAGTATTCTGAGTATCAGATAACTTGTTTTTGTTCCCTTTTTATATTTAAGATTAGACTTTTGTCCTAGACTCTTTGTTTATTTCAATCATATATCTGTTAATTTTATCATATCAATAGTTATTTAGTTTTTAAAAAAAGCACTCTAATGATTCAAAGATATTGGGGACTTCCTTAATAAATCCGTCACTTTCTTTTTTCAAGACAGCCCAAGCTTGCTCAATGGGATTCAAATCTGGTGAATAAGGTGGTAGAGGTAAGAAAAAAAGTGTCTATTTTTTTGATGCGGAGTTCATCCAAAACGTTCTTGGGATGAAAACTAGCATTGTCCATGACAATGACATGAGGTGTCTTCAAAGCAGGCAGGAGTTGCGTTTTTGAACCACTCCACAAAGAGGTCACTCGTCATGCTTTCCTTGTAAATCATGGGAGCTATAAACTCTCCATCTACTTGTCCTGTAACAATTGAAGTTCGCTCAAAACGACGTCCACTAATCTCTTCATAGACTTTCTTCCCTCGCCTAGCTTTCTAGTTTGCTCTTTGATTTATATTGAGTATACCACTATTTTACTCCCCCTGACAAGGGACTTTGTCTATGTGGAGGGATTTGGAGTCTATGTGGTGCTTGATTTTTCGGTCCTATCTGAAATGTGGTATAATAGCACTAATCAATTTCTAGGAAAATAGATACAGAAAGGGGCTGAAAGATGTCTCATATTATTGAATTGCCAGAGGTGCTGGCAAACCAGATCGCAGCAGGAGAGGTCATCGAACGTCCTGCAAGTGTGGTCAAAGAGTTGGTAGAAAATGCCATTGACGCGGGTTCTAGTCAGATTATCATTGAGATTGAGGACGCTGGTCTCAAGAAGATTCAAATCACCGATAATGGTCATGGAATTGCCCACGATGAGGTGGAATTAGCCTTGCGTCGACATGCGACCAGTAAGATAAAAAGTCAAGCAGATCTCTTTCGGATTCGGACGCTTGGTTTTCGTGGTGAAGCCCTGCCCTCTATCGCTTCTGTTAGTGTGCTGACTCTGTTGACAGCGGTGGATGGTGCGAGTCATGGGACCAAGCTCGTCGCGCGTGGGGGTGAAGTTGAGGAAGCCATTCCAGCGACTAGTCCTGTAGGAACCAAGGCTTGTGTGGAGGACCTCTTTTTCAACACACCGGCACGTCTCAAGTATATGAAGAGCCAGCAAGCGGAGTTGTCTCATATCATTGATATTGTCAACCGTCTGGGGTTGGCCCATCCTGAGATTTCCTTCAGTTTGATTAGTGATGGCAAGGAAATGACGCGGACAGCAGGGACTGGCCAACTGCGACAAGCCATCGCAGGGATTTATGGTTTGGCGAGTGCCAAGAAGATGATTGCCATTGAGAATTCTGATCTAGACTTTGAAATTTCAGGATTTGTGTCTCTGCCTGAGTTAACCCGAGCCAACCGCAACTATATCAGCCTCTTCATCAATGGCCGTTATATCAAGAACTTCTTGCTCAATCGTGCTATTCTTGACGGTTATGGAAGCAAGCTCATGGTAGGGCGCTTTCCACTGGCTGTCATTCACATCCATATCGATCCTTATCTAGCGGATGTCAATGTGCATCCGACCAAGCAAGAAGTGCGGATTTCTAAGGAAAGAGAACTAATGGCGCTGCTTTCAGAGGCCATTTCTAATAGTCTCAAAGAGCAAGCCTTGATACCTGATGCTTTAGAAAATCTTGCCAAGTCGACCGTGCGCAATCGTCAAAAGGTAGAGCAGACCATTCTCCCACTCAAAGAAAATACGCTTTACTATGAAAAAGCAGAACTCTCAAAACCTAGTCAAGCTGAGGTGGCTGATTATCAAGTAGAATTGACTGATGAAGGACAGGACTTAACCTTGTTTGCCAAGGAGACCTTGGACCAGCTAACCAAGCCCGCAAAACTGCATTTTGCAGAGAGAAAGCCTGCTAACTACGACCAACTAGACCATCCAGAGTTAGATCTTGCTAGCCTCGATAAGGCTTATGACAAGCTAGAGCGAGAAGAATCATCCAGCTTCCCAGAGTTAGAATTTTTCGGGCAAATGCACGGAACTTATCTCTTTGCCCAAGGGCGAGATGGACTCTACATCATAGACCAGCACGCGGCGCAGGAACGAGTTAAGTACGAGGAATACCGAGAAAGTATTGGCAATGTTGACCAGAGTCAGCAACAACTCCTAGTGCCCTACATTTTTTTGAATTTCCAGCGGATGATATTCTGCGTCTCAAGGAAAGGATGGCACTTTTGGAGGAAGTAGGCGTCTTTCTAGCAGAGTACGGAGAAAATCAATTTATCCTACGTGAACATCCTATTTGGATGGCAGAGGAGGAAATCGAGTCTGGTATCTATGAAATGTGCGACATGCTGCTCTTGACCAAGGAAGTTTCGATTAAGAAATACCGAGCAGAGCTGGCTATCATGATGTCTTGCAAGCGGTCTATCAAGGCCAACCATCGTATCGATGATCACTCAGCTAGACAGCTTATTTATCAGCTTTCTCAATGTGACAATCCCTATAACTGTCCTCATGGACGTCCTGTTTTGGTGCATTTTACCAAGTCGGATATGGAAAAAATGTTCCGACGTATTCAGGAAAATCACACCAGTCTTCGTGAGTTGGGGAAATATTAAGAATACAAAAAGCCTTTGTTTTTCCAAACAAGGCTTTTTAGCTTTTCTAAGGTGGAAACTTTGATTGGACATGTCAACTTGACATGAGGTTTACACTTGCTTGACAAGACCAGTCCTATCAAAGTATTGAAAAATATGAATCAATTGACTCAAGGTTTCGCAGAGTTGTCTTGGTTTGAAGGATTCTCAAGACCAATCACTTTATCAAGATAACGTTGTTTTGTTTTGAGAGCCTTGTTGATAGCAATTGCAGAAGCGATTAAGAGAACGAAGGTCAGCCAAATCCAGACGGTGAATTCGGCTGGGAAACTAGAACCAGCTAAAAAGAGATAGATAGCAAGAGCCAAGACGAAAATATAAATCACTTGCCAGAGGCCATAGGATTTAACCTCTTTATAATATTTGTCCTTGTTTTCCTCCAAGATCACTTCTGTGGAACCTTTTTCAGAGTTTTCATCCAGTAGTAGATAGTCCGTTGTCACTTGAAAAATCTTGCTTAATTCAATGATTTTTTCGATCTCAGGAAGGACTTGTCCAGACTCCCATTTTGAGATGCTTTGCCGAGAAACATTAATTTTTTCTGCTAGCTTTTCTTGGGACCAACCTTTTTCCTTTCGGAGTTCAAATAGTTTTTCTGCGAGTTTCATCATTCTATCCTCCTTTTTCTACCTCTATCCTAACAATTTTTACTTATAATGAGAATACAATCTCCTGTACTATTTGTCAACCAGAGGTTGCACTTGTGTTTGCAGTTTTCAGCAAAAAAATATGATATACTAGGTAAGAAAAAGCGAAGAAATTATGAAAAAGGAATGAAAGATGAAAGAATTTTTTGCCCTCCCCAAGCAAATTCAAATGCGGGAATGGATGAGCTTTGTAGCACGGATTTTAGAGAGTGCCATTACTCCTTTTATGGCCATGTACTATGTTCAATATTTTGGAGCCTTTTGGGCGGGGTTATTGATGATCGCAACCAAACTCATTGGTTTTTTAGCTGGGCTGTATGGTGGACATTTGGCGGATCTTTGGGGACGTAAGAAAGTCATTGACTGGGGAAACTTTGGTCTTGCTAGTGGCTACTTTCTTGTTCTGCTGGCAAATATGCCTAATCATATTTTTCCCTTTTTGACTTTTGTCGGAATGTTGCTGGCAGAGACCGCAGGAACTTTCTCTTGGCCGGCTATTGATGCGATGATTATTGATTTGACCGACGAGCAAAATCGCCGTTTCGTTTATACGATTAGTTATTGGTTTGTCAATGTATCCGTTATGTTAGGAGCAGGGCTTGCAGGTTTCTTTTACGACCACCATTTTTTTGAGTTGCTTTTGGTTTTGACGGTGATTAGCTTCTTGAATTTTTTCCTCGCTTGGAAATATTTTTCAGAAAGCAAGCCAGCTAATCTGGTCTTTGAGCATGGTAGCAGTCCTTTGGCAACTGTGAAAAATTATGTTTCTGTTTTTCAGGACAAAATTTTCCTACTTTATACGTTAGGGACTGTATTTAATGGTGTTATCTGGTTGCAAATTGACAATTATATACCCGTTCATTTGAAAGAGTCATTCATCGCGAGTAGTATTTTCGGTATTCATATTTCAGGAGCTAAGATGCTCAGTATCATGGTCTTTATCAATACCTTGATTATTGTTTGCTTCATAACGACTGCCAATCGTTTGACCAAGGAAATGAAGCTCATACCGCAGTTTTTATTGGGAAGTATTATCTTTGACTTGGGTATGCTTTTCACCATTGTCTTCAGGAGTTTCTGGGCTCTGTTTTTGCTAGCCATTCTCTATACTATGGGGGAACTCATCTGCATGCCGCCAAGCCAAGTTTTGCGGGCGGAAATGATGAATGAGAATAAGCTCGGAACCTACTCAGGTTTCCTTAATATGGCGCAGCCTTTAGCGTCTATTTTAGCGGGGGCGATGATTTCTATCAGCGCTGCAACAGGTGCTGTAGGTGTTTGGCTCGTTTTTATTGTGTGTGCAGTACTTGGGTTGCTTCTTATCATCAGAGCAGCGCATTTACACGGAATTGCAAATCAATTATAGAAAGTGAAAATTATGTACGAATATCTAAAAGGAATCATTACCAAAATCACTGCTAAATACATCGTCCTTGAGGCAAATGGTATCGGTTATATCTTGCATGTAGCCAATCCCTATGCTTACTCAGGTCAGGTCAATCAAGAAACTCAGATCTATGTGCATCAAGTCATCCGTGAGGACGCCCATCTGCTTTACGGTTTTCGATCAGAAGATGAGAAGAAGCTCTTTCTCAGTCTGATATCGGTCTCAGGAATTGGTCCTGTGTCAGCTCTTGCCATTATCGCTGCCGATGACAATGCTGGCTTGGTTCAAGCTATAGAGACCAAGAACATCACCTACTTGACCAAGTTTCCTAAAATTGGTAAGAAAACAGCCCAGCAAATGGTGCTGGACTTGGAAGGCAAGGTAGTCGTGGCTAGTGATGCCCTTCCTGCCAAGGTCTCAGTGCAAGTCAGTGCTGAAAACCAAGAACTGGAAGAAGCTATGGAAGCCATGTTGGCACTGGGCTACAAGGCAACCGAGCTTAAGAAAATCAAGAAATTCTTTGAAGGAACGACAGACACAGCTGAGAACTATATCAAGTCGGCCCTTAAGATGTTGGTAAAATAGGAGATTTTTATGACAAAACGCTGTGGTTGGGTTAAAATGAACAACCCATTATATGTGGCCTATCATGATGAAGAGTGGGGCCAACCCCTTCATGATGACCGTGCTCTTTTTGAGTTGCTTTGTTTGGAAACTTACCAGTCGGGTCTATCTTGGGAAACGGTACTAAACAAACGCCAAGGATTCCGAGAAGCATTTCATGGCTATCAAATTCAAGAGGTCGCGGAAATGACAGATGGGGAGTTGGAAGCCATGTTAGAGAATCCAGCCATCATTCGAAATCGAGCCAAGATTTTTGCGACGCGTGCCAACGCCCAAGCATTTTTACAAGTCCAGAAAACCTTTGGCTCTTTTGACGCTTATCTCTGGTCCTTTGTTGAGGGAAAAACGATCGTGAATGATGTTCCTGACTATCACCTAGCACCTGCTAAAACAGCCTTGTCTGAAAAGTTATCTCAAGATCTCAAAAAACGAGGCTTCAAGTTCACAGGTCCAGTCGCAGTTTTAGCTTTTCTACAAGCGGCAGGTCTGATTGACGACCACGAAAATGATTGTGAGTGGAAAAGCGGAAATAAGTGAGTGCAGGCGTCTAATTATCTGAGAATATAGAAAAAGCTGAGATGAGTTTCTCAGCTTTTTGATTATATGCTAGTAATTTTTATAGTGCAGTGAGAAATGTCAGTCCACCTAAGACAACGCCGGCTGAGTTTGGAATAATTAGTATCCAATCCTTCTTAGGTTCTTTTGTCCATCCGTAAATAACCCAAATTAAACAAGATACTGCTGCGGATAAAGGCTGAAATGGTTGAGCCTTGTTGCCTTGTAAATTGGCAAAAATTTGTGGGATGTAGGCGATAAATACAATAATCCCGATAAAGGCCCCGATTGAACCGACAATTTGATTTATTTTTTGTTTAGTCATATACACCTCCTTTAAAAAGATATCATAGAAATAAGCAAAATGCAATAAATTCAGACACAAATTGTAACGAAAATCAATACCAAAGCACAAAAATGGAGAAATTGTTTATTTTTTGTTATCGTCAAAGCGAATGACTTGCTCCTGTGCATCTACATAGGCGTGAACGCCAAAGGGAACAATGGCTCTTGGCGTTGCGTGGCCGACATTTAGATTATAGACAATCGGGATATTGTTATCAATGATATCCAATAGTGCTTCCTTATAGTCGTCATAGAAGGTTTCATCCATTGGCTTTCCGACCAAGAGTCCACTGATTACCTCAAATACTCCAGTTTCTTTCAAAGTCTGCAACATTTTTTTGAAATTATCAGGTTCAGGCTTTTCTTCACTTGTTTCCAACAAGAGGATTTTTCCTTTCCAGTCAGATAAGTCAGGAAAAAGTTTGTATTTTTGGCAGAGCTCCGTGCTGTCTGCGTATCGAGAGTTGTCAAAGATATCATAGAGAGATTCAAGGCAACCTCCGAGAATTTCTCCCTCAAACTGGGCATTTCCTTGTAACAAGTCAAAACCTGTATTTACATGACTGACTCGAGCTGTTCCCAGAGCCTTGGGACTAAAATCAGTCCGTTCCTCATACCAAAGGTCGCTAGGGCGGATTTCTGAGATTCTCCCAGTCTCGATCAGTTCTTTAAAGTAGTGGAGGCTATAGGGCAACATTTCTTTGTCTAACTCACAAATGTCCGCTAGAAAGGATTGGCCGTAAAAAGTCTTGATTCCTAGTTTATGCAACATGAGATGGTTCATGGTCGTATCCGAGAAACCGAGAAAAATCTTTGGTTTGATAACCTTTTGCAGTTGGTCATTTTCAAAAAGATAAGGTAGCAAGCGATAGGTATCATCCCCACCGATGGCGCATAGGATCATGTCGATGCTATCGTCCGAAAAGGCCTGCATCAAATCCTCTGCACGCGTCTCGGGATGATCCTTGATAAAGTCCAAGCCCTTTAGCGAATGGGGTAAAAAGACAGGATTGAGTCCCAAATCCTTGAGACGTTGGACACCCAAATCGACTTCGTGTTTGACAAAATCCTCTCCGATAACACCACTAGACAAACTAACAATACCAATAGTAGAAACCATATCTCATCCTCCTAGAAATTGATTGAGCCTATTTTATCACAAAAGGTGAGAGAAAACTACAATAATGAGACTCAGAAGTGCTATTGAATCTCAAGAAAGCAGGAAAAAAAGCAACCGCCTTTGCAGTTGCTTTTCGTTTTTCTAATCTCTAATCTCACTAGATATGAGTTACTTGGTCAACTCTTGATTATAGGAGAGAGCTAAATCAATCCAGTAAGGAAGTTCTTTTTGACCTTCTATATCTAGGTCTATATAGCCGTGATAAAGGCGCCCTCTCATCAATGTAGTATGAGCTCCTGTTCGGGGTAGAACTTGCTTTTCCAGTTCTTCGCCAATTCTCACCATAACCAGCTCGTCCTTTCTGGAACTGACTGTAAGGACCATTTTCCCACGAATCATAAAGGCAAGGCCACCAAACAGTTTCTTTTCTTCTAGCTCTTCTTCGAAAATTTGGGGATGAAGTTTGAGCGCTAGAATTTTTCGAATCTGCTGAGCTAAAGATTGACTATATGCCATAGCTTTTCACTTTTCTTAATAACGTGATGGGCCTGCGCTTGCGCTTCGGATATTGAAGCGTTTCTTGAGGTAGAAGCGAAGGGCGAGAAGGGCAGCTCCCAGGACAGCCAAAGGCAGAGGAGCAAGGATTGGATTGAGAGTGGCTGGTAGGAAGCTTGTTGCGAAGAAGACAGCCAACCAGAGAAGCATAGCAGCGAGGATGACGAGGATTGACTCCAGAAAGGAGGGCGCTGGCTACGATCTGTGTCTGGTCCATAATACTGGTAGACAAAGTAGTACATCAAGTAGAAGGCCACCCCTCCGACAAGTCCAACCAACAAGAGGGTAATCAAACCATAGCCAATAGCCTGATCTGTAGAGAAGAAGGTAGTCAGAGCGCTAACCAATGCAAAGAGACTGGTGATAAAAAGGGCTGAGTCCATAATCATGAGTTTTGGATCATCATTTTCTTTTGGATGCTCTTTTTCATATTGCTCTTTGACAGTGAAGCTATGAGCCCAATGAGTTGGAGCCCCGTAGAGGGAACGAGCTGTTGTTCCTTTGGCTTGCTCTTCAAGGATTTTAGGAATGACTTCCTCAAAGATAGCCTTGATTTCAGCGTCTGTTTTACCATCTTTGATAAATTGTTGGGTAGCGATGTGGATAAACTCTTGGTTTTTCTTAGTTAATTTTTGTAAATCAATCTGAGACATAGGAATTCCTCTTAGAACCATTTTTTATGGATGAGATAGAGAGTGAGCGAAACACTCATAGCAAAGGCGATAAAGACGATTAACCAGAAGGCATGAGGCTCACCGTTCAGAGGGATTTCATTATCCTTAAAGTTCATCCCGTAGGCTGAGAAGATCATGGTTGGGACAGACATAACGATGGTCACGAGAGCCAGGGTCTTCATGATGTTGTTCTGGTTATTGGAAATGATAGAGGCAAAGGTCTCTGTCATAGAGTGAAGGACGTTTCCATAGATATCTGCCATCTCAATGGCCTGTTGGGTTTCAATCAGAGTGTCTTCGAGTAGGTCTTCGTCTTCTAGGTATTTCTTGATATTGCTGGTTGCGCTGGTCAATTTCTTAATCACGCGCTCGTTCGTCTTAAGTGAGGCCTTGAAATAGACGATGGTCTTTTCCAATTCCATGAGCTCGATCAGTTCTTCGTTTCGAGTAGATTTGTGAAGTTGACTTTCGATCTGTTCACTCTTACGGTCGATCGAACGGAGGGCTGTAAGGTAAAGTTCGGCGTTGCGGTAGAGAATCTGGAAGATAAAGCGTGAACGCATGAAGGTGTAAAAGTTGCGCAGTCTACGGTTGATAAAGACATCGAGAACGGGGAGGGATTCCAAGCAGGTAGTGATAATGGTCTCCTCGGTGATGATAATCCCTAGCGGAATCGTTACGTAGTAGGTGCGATTGTTTCTTTCCTCTGTGATGGGAACGTCTACGATGATCAAAGTATACTCATCTTCAATGGTAATACGGGACATTTCTTCCGCATCGAGCGGTGCTCGAAGGTCGGCAATGTCAATGTCGAAGGCGTTAGCGATTTCCAACGATTCATTTTGTGTAGGATTGACGAGGTTGATCCAAGTACCCGGTTCAAGCGTGTCGATCTCTTTAAATTCAGTTGTTGTTGAGAGAAAAACTTGTTTCATATCCCCTATCCTTTCCTACTATTCAGTGATTCATTTTTTGCACCGTACTATTATACTATAAAAACAGCTTTTTGGGTAATAGAATTTCACATTTTTTGGTATAATGGAAAGCAATAATGGACTAGAAAGATCAAAGATGCAAGATAAAATTGTCATTCATGGGGCTCGTGCCCATAACTTAAAAAATATCGATGTGGAGATTCCTAGAGACAAGCTGGTTGTCGTAACGGGCTTGTCAGGTTCTGGGAAATCCAGTCTAGCTTTTGATACCCTCTATGCTGAGGGGCAACGCCGCTATGTAGAGAGCTTGTCAGCCTACGCTCGTCAGTTCTTGGGCAACATGGAAAAACCAGATGTAGATGCCATTGATGGCCTCAGCCCAGCTATTTCCATCGACCAAAAAACAACCAGTAAAAATCCTCGTTCGACCGTCGGGACAACGACTGAAATCAATGACTATCTGCGTCTCCTCTACGCACGTGTGGGGACGCCTTACTGTATCAACGGACACGGGGCTATCAAGGCTTCTTCTGTTGAGCAAATCGTGGATAAGGTCTTAGAGTTGCCAGAACGCCAACGCTTGCAGATTTTGGCCCCTGTCATCCGCAAGAAAAAAGGGCAACATAAGAGTGTCATTGAAAAGGTTCAGAAAGACGGCTATGTCCGCATCCGTGTGGATGGGGAAGTCTATGATGTGACCGAAGTGCCAGAGTTGTCCAAGAGCAAGCAACACAATATCGATGTCGTGGTCGACCGTATTGTCATCAAGGAGGGCATTCGTAGCCGTCTCTTTGATTCCATTGAGGCTGCCCTTCGTATCGCAGAAGGTTATGTCATTATCGACACTATGGACGATTCTGAGTTGCTCTTTTCTGAGCATTATGCCTGTCCAGTTTGTGGTTTTACAGTACCAGAGTTAGAGCCTCGTCTCTTCTCCTTCAATGCCCCGTTTGGCTCGTGTAGTGAGTGTGATGGTTTGGGCATCAAGCTGGAGGTGGATGTTGACTTGGTGGTTCCTGATACCAGCAAAACTTTGCGTGAGGGAGCATTAGCACCTTGGAATCTATCTCATCCAACTACTATCCAAATATGTTAGAGCAGGCCATGACAGCCTTTGGAGTGGATATGGATAAGCCTTTTGAGGACTTGTCAGAAGAAGATAAAAACTTGATTCTCTATGGCTCAGATGGCAAGGAATTTCATTTCCACTATGAAAATGAATTTGGCGGTGTGCGCGATATCGACATTCCTTTTGAGGGGGTGGTTGGCAATATCAAACGTCGTTACCATGAAACCAATAGTGACTACACGCGCACCCAGATGCGTCTCTACATGAATGAGCTGACCTGCGGAACTTGTCACGGCTATCGTCTCAACGATCAGGCCTTGTCTGTTCGTGTGGGTGGTGAGCAAGGACCCCATATCGGGGAGATTTCAGACCTGTCTATCGCAGACCATTTAGAGCTAGTTTCTCAGTTAACTCTGTCTGAAAACGAAGCCATCATTGCCCGTCCCATTCTCAAGGAAATTAAGGATCGCTTGACCTTCCTCAATAATGTTGGGCTCAATTATCTGACCCTATCTCGTTCGGCAGGGACCCTTTCAGGTGGGGAGAGCCAGCGTATTCGCTTGGCGACCCAGATTGGTTCTAATTTATCAGGCGTCCTTTATATTCTAGATGAGCCGTCGATTGGACTTCACCAGAGGGACAATGACCGTCTCATTGCCAGCTTGAAAAAAATGCGTGATTTGGGCAATACTCTCATCGTGGTAGAACATGATGAGGACACCATGCGTGAGGCAGATTATCTGATTGACGTTGGTCCTGGTGCGGGAGTTTTTGGTGGGGAGATTGTCGCTGCAGGTACGCCCTAAGCAAGTGGCTCGCAACAGCAAGTCTATCACCGGTCAGTACTTTGTCAGGTAAACGTGCCATTCCAGTGCCAGCAGAGCGCCGTGCCGGAAATGGTCGCTTTTATCGAAGTGACAGGAGCGCGTGAGAACAACTTGCAAAAATATCACTGCTCGCTTCCCATTGGGAAAAATTCATCGCAGTGACAGGGGTGTCAGGTTCAGGGAAGTCGACCTTGATCAACAGCATCCTCAAAAAAAGCCATTGCCCAGAAGCTCAACCGCAATTCAGACAAACCTGGTAAGTTTAAAACGATTACGGGGATTGAGCATGTCGATCGTCTGATTGATATTGACCAGAGTCCAATCGGACGGACACCAAGGTCCAATCCTGCCACCTATACGGGAGTTTTTTTGACGATATACGTGACCTCTTTGCCCAGACAAATGAAGCTAAGATTCGAGGCTATAAGAAGGGCCGTTTCAGTTTCAACGTCAAGGGTGGTCGTTGCGAAGCCTGCTCAGGTGACGGGATTATCAAGATTGAGATGCACTTCTTGCCAGATGTTTACGTGGCTTGTGAAGTTTGCCACGGAACCCGCTACAACAGTGAAACCCTAGAAGTTCACTACAAGGAAAAGAATATCTCGCAAGTTTTAGATATGACCGTCAACGATGCGGTGGAATTCTTCCAACACATTCCTAAGATTCAACGCAAACTCCAGACCATCAAGGATGTAGGACTGGGCTATGTAACGCTAGGTCAACCAGCTACCACGCTTTCTGGAGGAGAAGCCCAGCGTATGAAGCTGGCTAGTGAACTCCACAAACGCTCGACAGGTAAGTCCTTCTACATTCTGGATGAGCCAACGACAGGACTTCATACTGAGGATATCGCTCGCTTGCTTAAAGTCTTGGCTCGCTTTGTAGACGATGGCAATACAGTCCTCGTTATCGAGCACAATCTAGATGTTATTAAAACAGCAGACCATATCATCGACTTGGGACCTGAAGGCGGTGTTGGTGGTGGAACTATCATCGCAACAGGAACCCCAGAAGAAGTAGCGGCCAATGAAGCCAGCTACACAGGACAGTATTTGAAAGGAAAGTTAAAATAAGATTTAAAAGGCTCTGCTTTTTTAGGCAGAGTCTTTTTTATAATAAATCACGAATTTTTTCTTTTATAAATGGGTTAAGAGAATAGTGTTTATCCAGATATTCTAGGAGTGCTTGAGCAGACTCAGAAATGCGTTCGTAACCTTGCAAAAAGTGAGGCAATTGCTTGGCTTCCTTTGGATAACCTTCTTCAAATCGTCTGTTGGTATTAAAGATATCTATAAAATTAGATTTAGAAGTTGTTTCCAAACTGATTAGTTCAGTCCAAAGCTTGACGGCTCTGTTTTGTATTAAATCATAAGCAGCTAATTTTTCGCCTCGCTGATAGCGACCTAGCCCTAAATATAGATTACATAAAATTTCTCCCAACAGCCATTCACGGTCTCTGTTATCTTTTGATGGCAGTCTTTGTGGCTGACAGATTGTTTCATCAAAACCGACCTCCTTCCAGATAATCTTGCCTTCAGAGAAGGGAATGTTTACTAGTTCGTGAGCTTCAAAGACAGCAAATTCACAAAAAACATCATCTTCAAATAGAACTTTATGTCCGTCCACTGTATTTTGGTAGTGAAATGCAATTGGTTCTAGCTTACTTAACCAGGTTAGGTCTTGGATATAGGTCTGCTTGTAGCCATCTTTTACAATAACAAAGAAGTCTAAATCTGAGTACTGATCCAATCGTTCTCTTTCTGTTCCGCAAGAACCAAGTGCCAGCAAAGCTAGTGCTTGGTTCGAATCTTTTAGAGACTGACCAATCTCATCTAGTCTTTGTAACAGCAATTCTGTTTTATTCATATCGATACCTCGTTCTTTCTTGTTTAACAGAAATTATACATTAAGCGCTTTCAAATGTCAATTTTATCTAATCCTAGCTATATAGATTGTATTATTTTCGGTATTTTTTTGCTATAATAAATTGAATCATTTTACGGAGGTTTTCTCATGTTATCAAGAGTTGAAAAATTTGAAGCAGCATTGGCTCAGACAGAGTGTGATGCTGTCCTAGTAACCAATCTGAAGAATATCTACTATCTGACTGGTTTCAGCGGGACAGAGGCGACAGTTTTCATTAGCAAGTCGCGTCGGATTTTCCTGACGGATGCGCGCTATACCCTGATTGCCAAGGGCGTGGTTGAGGGCTTTGATATTGTGGAAACGCGAGATGCGGTTGGTGAAATTGCTAAAATTATAGCGGACGACAAGCTGGAAAAAATTGGCTTTGATGACGAAATTTCCTATGCTTACTTCAAGATGCTGGAAAGTGTGTTTGCTGGTCATGAGCTGGTTCCAATGACTGGTTTTATTGAAAATCTGCGGATGATCAAGGATGAGCAAGAAATCGCAACCATTCGTAGGGCCTGCCAGATTTCGGATCAAGCCTTCCTAGATGTACTGGATTTTATCAAGCCCGGTGAGACGACTGAGCTAGCCGTTATGAACTTTTTAGATGCCCGTATGCGCCAGCTAGGTGCTTCAGGTGCCTCTTTTGACTTCATCATCGCTTCGGGCTACCGCTCTGCTATGCCACATGGAGTGGCTAGTGACAAGGTCATTCAAAATGGTGAAACCCTGACCATGGACTTTGGTTGCTACTACAATCACTATGTCAGCGATATGACGCGGACTGTTCATGTGGGACAGGTGACAGATGAGGAGCGGGAGATTTATGATATTGTCCTGCGTAGCAATCAAGCTCTGATAGAAGCGGCTAAGGCTGGTCTCAGTCGGATCGATTTTGACAGGATTCCTCGTCAAATTATCAACGATGCAGGCTACGGTCCTTACTTCAGCCACGGGATTGGACATGGGATTGGTCTGGATATCCATGAAATTCCTTACTTTGGCAAGTCAGAAGAGCCAATCAAGGCTGGTATGGTCTTGACTGATGAACCGGGTATTTATATTGAAGGTAAATACGGGGTTCGTATCGAAGATGATATCCTGATTACAGATAACGGTTGCGAATTGTTGACTCTAGCGCCGAAGGAATTAATTGTTATTTAAGAAAATTAAGATAAATCATTGACTTTTATATTTTAAAGGTTTATACTGATAGACGAAAACGGTAGGTGAGGCTACCATAGGGATACGGATGACTACCGCAAAGCAGTGGAGACACTACTCGTTGGTCAACAGTCCTGGTCGCGAAGGCCAAGACTAAGCTCATTACATCGCCCTATGGAGTTAAAGCTTGAACGAAAAAACAGATAGTTAGTTTTTTAATCCTGCCATTTTATGGTGGGATTTTCTACTGTTTTAGAACAAGGAAGGGAGACAAACGATGCAAATTGACGATCATCCAGAACCGCACATACACAGCCAATCGCTGATTTGTGTCGTTCTGCCCTTATAAAGTGATTGGTCTCTGTGTATGAAACATATCATTCATACAGATAGGAGAAACCAATGAAAACTACAAAAGAAAGAGTAGCAACAGCTATTCACACACCTTTAAAAGAAACTCTATCTTTTTATAAGACAAGTCTAACAGGCTTGACTGAGGAGCAGGTGGAGAAAAATCGTGACCTATATGGCGAAAACACCATCACCAAGGGTCAAGAAGACAGTATCCTCAAAAAGATTTACGAATCTATTATCAATCCATTTACAATCATCCTGCTGGTCATCGCTATGATTTCCATGGTGACCAATGTCTGGTTGGCGAAGCCTGGACAAGAAGATCCGACGACCTCTATCATCATCGTCGTTCTCGTTCTAATCTCTGGTGGCATACGCTTTGTCCAAGAACTGCGGAGTGACAAGGCTGCGACCAATCTATCAAAAATGATTGTGAATACAGCCACAGTTATCCGCGAAGGCCAGAGTTTAGAGGTCGCAATTGAAGATTTGGTCGTTGGAGATATAGTCAAATTAAGTGCTGGGGATATGATTCCAGCAGACCTCATTTTAATTGAATCACGTGATTTCTTTGTTCAACAGTCTGGTTTGACAGGTGAAAGTGACTCGGTTGAAAAACTAGCCTTGTCAAAAATGAGTCAGTCAAATTTTGATAGTCTGCTAGAAGCAGAAGCGCTCGCTTTTATGGGAACCAATGTGATATCAGGAAGCGCTAAGGCTTTGATTCTAGCGGTCGGTGATGACACCATGATGGGAGAAATCGAGCAGACTCTCAATACCTATGACGAACCGACCTCTTTTGAACGGGAGATGAACAGCATCTCTTGGCTCTTGATCCGTTTGATGTTAGTCATGGTTCCCATCGTGTTTCTCTCCAATGGCTTGACAGATGGCGACTGGCTGGAAGCAGGTGTGTTTGCACTGAGTGTTGGTGTTGGATTGACACCTGAGATGCTTCCTATGATCATCACGGCCAGTTTAGCAAAAGGCTCCATTATCATGGCCAAGGAAAAAGTCGTCATCAAAAAACTCAATGCCATACAGGACCTAGGTGCTATTGATATCCTATGCACGGATAAAACCGGAACCCTTACCCAAGACGAAATTGTCCTTGAATATCCTTTGGATATACATGGAGATTTGGACTTGTCTGTGTTGAGACGGGCCTACCTCAATTCCTATTTTCAAACGGGATTGAAAAACTTGATGGACCGTGCCATTATCAGTAGAACTGAAAAAGAAGCTAAAGAACACGCTATTCTACAAAATTTGGATACTAGCTTCCAAAAAATAGACGAATTGCCCTTTGATTTTGAACGCAGACGGATGAGTGTCATCGTCAAGGATGAGAACGAAGTTGTTAGTTTGGTAACCAAGGGTGCCCTAGAGGAAATGCTTGCGATTTCAACCCATGTGGAATATCAAGGTCAGATTAGCCCTCTGACGGATGATATCCGAGTGGAAATCTTAAAAGAAGTAGATCAACTTAATCAACAGGGATTGCGAGTCTTGGGAGTTGCCTATAAAACAGGCCTAAAAGAAGGTTTTGCTTACTCCGTTGAAGATGAAAAAGAGATGATTCTAACAGGCTATCTTGCCTTTCTAGATCCACCAAAACCATCCGCAGCACCTGCTATCCAAGCTTTGTTAGAACACGGTGTTCAAACAAAGATCTTGACGGGAGACAATGAGAAGGTAACTCAAGCAGTTTGCGAAAAAGTTGGTCTAGACGTTGATCAAATCTTGTTGGGTTCTGATATTGACGCCATGACGGATGAAGAGTTGGCCCAAGCAGTCGAACATGTGACTGTCTTTGCCAAACTCTCTCCTGATCAAAAAGCACGAATCATTTTACAAATCAAATCGAATGGACATTGTGTTGGCTATATGGGAGATGGGATCAATGATGCCCCTTCTATGAAAGTGGCAGATGTGGGGATTTCTGTTGATACAGCAGTAGATATTGCCAAAGAAACGGCTGATGTCATTTTGCTAGATAAGGATTTGATGGTGCTTGAAAAAGGGCTGGTTGAAGGACGCAAAGTCTATGCCAACATGACCAAATATATCAAGATGACGGTCAGCTCTAATTTCGGGAACATTTTCTCTCTGTTAGTGTCTGGTATCTTTTTACCTTTCCTTCCTATGGCTCCGATTCACTTGATTGTGTTAAACCTCGTCTATGATCTTTCTTGCATTGCCTTGCCATTTGATAATGTAGATGAAGACTTTTTGAAGCATCCCCATAAGTGGGAAGCTAAGTCTATTACTCGTTTTATGATTTGGATGGGTCCGATTTCTTCTGCCTTTGATATTTGACCTTTATCTTGCTCTATTTTGTCATTGTCCCAATGGCGACAGGCCAAGCCTATGCTCACGGAGCAGAGTCTGCAACGGGCTTTATCATCTTGTTCCAGACAGGTTGGTTCATTGAATCCATGTGGTCCCAAACCATGGTTATCCATATGCTTCGTTCAGCAAAACTTCCTTTCTTACAAAGTCGTCCATCATGGTTTGTTCTTGGAACAACCTTGCTAGCAGCTAGTTTTGTGACCTTCCTTCCCTACTCTTCAATTGCTAGCCTGCTTCATTTAACCCCTTTGGAACCAATTTATTTCCTCTTTTTGCTTTTGATTATCGTTCTCTATATGATAAGTGTTACAGTTGTAAAACGATTGTATATCAAAAAATTTAAAAGTTGGTTATAAATTGATTTTGTCAAGAAAAAAGTACGAAAATCGCGAAAAAAGTTAATTTTTTTTAAAAATAGGTCGCAAGTCGGATGTTTTTTATGGTATAATAGACTAAACTGATAGTAACATGTAGCGAAAGGGGTAGGTACATGATCAAAATTTATACAGTCTCAAGTTGTACTAGCTGTAAAAAAGCGAAAACCTGGCTCAATGCCCACCAGTTAAGTTATAAAGAACAAAATCTCGGTAAAGAAGGAATTACAAGAGAAGAGTTATTAGATATTCTCACGAAAACAGATAATGGAATTGCCAGTATCGTTTCGTCAAAAAACCGCTACGCTAAGGCACTTGGAGTTGACATCGAGGATTTGAGTGTCAATGAAGTGCTCAACTTAATCATGGAAACACCACGGATCTTAAAGAGTCCGATTCTCGTTGACGAGAAGCGCCTACAAGTCGGCTATAAAGAAGATGATATCCGTGCCTTCTTGCCACGCTCTGTCCGTAATGTAGAAAATGCAGAAGCACGTCTACGTGCAGCTCTATAAAACATCAAGGCTGGGAGTGACTCCTGGCCTTGTTTGCTCTTTTGTTTTAAAATCATGTGAGGAATTATGAAAAAGTTACTAATTGCTAGTTTTGCTCTCCTCTTTTTGCTTGCGGGATGTGGGCAAAAAAAGGAAACTCCTGCTGCTTCCACAACAGCATCTGACCCCATCCAATCCAACCTTCCCGTTTTGGACAATGCCGAAAAGAATACGGTTGTCACCAAGACCTTGCTGATGCCGAAGTCAGAAAATGGAACGCAGCAGATTCAGACCATTACTTATAAAGGCAATCAGTTTTTGACCTTGACCATCCAGCAAAAACGACCTGTCGGGGATGAACTCAAGACCTTTATCTCTGAAAATGGCCTAGAGGAGACGCAAAAAGCGCTTCTAGAAGCGGAAGAAAAGGATGAGACCATCCAAGAGGCACGCAAACTAGCAGGATTCAAACTGGAAACCAAGCTACTCAGCGAGACAGAAATCCAGACGACAACGACTTATGATTTTCAAGTATTGGATGTCAAAAAGGCATCTCAGCTGGAATATTTAAAAAATATCGGCCTTGAAAATCTCTTAAAAAACGAACCTAGCCAATATATTGCAGATAGAGTGGCAAATGGGGCGACAGAACAATAGAAAATCCAAATTAATCGACTGACTTATTTGTAGAACGTCAGGGAATGTGCTATAATAGTACTATTCTAAGGAAAGAGGGTGTTAGAATGGGATTTACTGAAGAAACTGTACGGTTTAAATTGGATGATTCCAATAAGAAAGAAATTAGCGAAACATTGACAGATGTTTATGCTTCTTTGAATGACAAGGGCTACAATCCGATTAACCAGATCGTCGGTTATGTATTGAGTGGAGACCCTGCCTACGTTCCTCGTTACAACAATGCACGAAATCAAATCCGTAAGTATGAGCGTGATGAAATTGTTGAAGAACTGGTACGCTACTACCTTAAGGGACAAGGAGTCGATCTATAATCTATGAGAATTATGGGATTGGACGTCGGTTCAAAAACAGTAGGGGTGGCTATTAGCGATCCACTAGGCTTCACCGCTCAGGGACTTGAAATCATCCAGATTAATGAGGAGCAGGGCCAGTTTGGTTTTGACCGTATCAAGGAATTGGTTGACAGCTATAAGGTAGAACGCTTTGTAGTAGGTTTGCCAAAAAACATGAACAATACCAGCGGTCCGCGAGTAGAAGCCAGTCAAGCCTATGGTGCCAAGCTAGAAGAACTCTTTGGTTTGCCAGTAGACTATCAGGATGAGCGTTTGACAACGGTCGCTGCGGAGCGTATGTTGATTGAACAAGCAGATATCAGTCGTAACAAACGCAAGAAAGTTATTGATAAGTTGGCTGCTCAGCTGATTTTGCAAAATTATTTAGATAGAAAATTTTAAGACAGAGGAGAAACTATGTCACACGATCACAACCATGACCACGAAGAACGTGAATTGATTACACTAGTAGATGAGCAAGGAAATGAAACCTTGTTTGAAATTCTTTTGACCATCGATGGGAAAGAAGAATTTGGTAAAAATTATGTTCTTCTAGTGCCAGTTAACGCAGAAGAAGATGAAAATGGTGAAGTTGAAATCCAAGCTTACTCATTCATCGAAAATGAAGACGGAACAGAAGGCGAATTGCAACCAATCCCAGAAGACTCAGAAGACGAATGGAACATGATTGAAGAAGTCTTCAACAGCTTTATGGAGGAGTAAAAACGTCCGGGGGACGTTTTTAGCCCAGTTCCTTTAAATAAGAGAGAACTGGTAAGTCTGGGAGACTGTATCAGCCCAACTCCTGAAAATTAGAAGAGTTGGAATATCCGGGGGACGTTTTCAGCCTACGATGAAATTTATAGTAGCTAGTGATTAGCTAACCAGGTAAGAGGTCGGGATTGTTGTCCCGGCCTCGCTTTTTATTTGCAGTCATACTTTGGTGCGCTAGTTGATTGGATTGTTGTTAAGGAGATGTATGTTTAAAGTAGAAGAATGGCTCCATAGTCGGATTGGTTTAAACTTTAGATCTGGACTTGGAAGAATGCAGCGAGCAGTGGATTTGCTAGGGAATCCTGAGAAGGCTTATCCCATTATCCATGTAACAGGAACGAACGGCAAGGGATCAACTATTGCCTTTATGAGGGAGTTGTTTGCAGTTCATGGAAAAAAAGTTGGGACCTTTACCTCTCCCCATATCATCAGTATCCATGATCGAATCGGTATCAATGGGCAAGCAATAGCTGATGCAGAGTTTATCCGTTTGGCGGAGCAGGTCAAGGAGATGGAAAAAACTCTTTTGGAAACTCATGATCAATTGTCTTTCTTTGAGTTGTTGACTCTGATTGCCTTGCTTTACTTTTAAAGAGCAGGGAGTGGATCTAGTTCTTCTAGAAGTGGGGATTGGTGGCTTACTAGACACGACTAATGTGGTAACTGGAGAGATTGCAGTTGTTACTTCCATTGGCCTAGATCATCAGGAGACCTTGGGTGACAGTCTGGAGGAAATAGCAGAGCAGAAAGCTGGTATCTTCAAGACTGGAAAGAAGGCAGTCATTGCCAAGCTTGCTCCAGAAGCTGAGCTTGTCTGTCAAAAAAAGAGCAAGAGAGTTAGCTGTAGACCTTTATCAAGCTGGGCAAGACTTCACCTTGAATGCTGGGGATTTTTCAAGTAGCTTAGCAAGCTTTTCAAAGCTTGAAATCAGTTTGGAAGGTGCCTACCAGCAAGAAAATGCCTCCTTGGCTTTACAAACCTTTCTTCTGTTTATGGCCTCAAGAGAGGAAAAAGTCGAAGAAGAGCTTGTGAGACAGGCTTTGAAGGAGACACATTGGGCAGGTCGATTGGAACGGATTCGCCCGCAAATCTACCTAGATGGGGCTCACAATCTTCCAGCCTTAACCCGTTTGGTAGAGTTTATCCAAGAGAAAATCCAACAAGGCTATCAAGTCCGTATCCTTTTTGGTGCTCTTAAACGCAAAGATTATCAAGGGATGTTGGGCTATCTATCTGAGCGGTTGCCTCAGGTGGAACTTAAGGTAACGGGCTTTGACTACCAAGGTTCTTTGGATGAGAAAGATGTGGAGGGTTACGATTTGATTTCTTCCTATGGCGATTTTATCAGAGAATTTGAAGAAAAGGCCAAAGATCAGGACCTGCTTTTCGTGACGGGCTCGCTCTACTTTATCTCAGAAGTCCGAGCGAGTTTGCTAGGAAGCGATGGGATTAGTTGACCTTCTAGGCTTAAGTTGTTATACTTGAGGTAGGAGGTACATCTGGAAACTGATCCAGCAAAACATTGGCACAAAAGAAAGGAAATCGCTATGAAAACAAAAACATTCACACTTTCTATTGCTTCCCTAGCAATTCTTAGTCTTTTAGCAGCTTGTGGATCTAAGACACAAGCACCTACCCAGCAATCTGCTCAACAACCATCTACTCAACAAGAGTCATCTTCTAGTGCTGCTACAAGTGCCAGCCAACCACAGGCGTCCTCAAGTCAGGACACTACTGTAGCTCAACCTACTAATATCGATGGTACCTATACTGGAAAAGATGAGAATGACCAGATCACTCTAGTTGTAACAGGTAAAACTGGTACATGGACTGAGGTCGAACCAGATGGAGATAAGGAAATCAAGCAAGTTAGCTTTGAGCCAGAAAATCAACGTGTCATTATCGGTGATGATGTCAAAATTTACACGGTTAATGGTAATCAATTGATTATCGATGATATGGACCGAGAGGCATCTGACCGAGTGGTATTAACAAAATAGAACTTCAAATCTAACTAAATAGAAGTTTGGAATTAAGGTTCCAGCTTTACCTTCTACGACCTTAATAGCGACTGTCCTAGGATGTGTTCGGTATTGAAAAATATAAATAATATTGGAAAGAACTATCATTTTGGTAGTTCTTTTTTTAAAAATTTGCCAGATTTTTTATTGAAAAATTCGCTTGTCGATGTTTTATGTTCCATTACTACAGAGGATAGGTAGTTTAAAGACGGTGGTTTTCTCGGTTAAAAGTAACCTTAAAGTTCACAGTTTATGAAAAAACAAAGGATACGATATTAGCCTTGGGAGATGTGGACTATATCATTCCTCATCAAGCTAGTCGCGCCCTTCCTTTGGTTATGGAAAAGCTAGGTGTAGCTGAGAATCAATACCTCAATCTCGTCACGGACTATGGAAATATGGTGTCAGTCTCTGTGCCATTTGGCTTGGCCTATTCATTGGACCATGGATTGATTAAAGAAGGAGCTATCGTCTACCTTATGGGAACTGCAGCAGGTATGACAGTCAATATGTTGGCTCTCAAACTGTAATACGCATCTGAAATGGAAGGGCAAGAGTAAAAGGTTGCCATCTACCCCTGAACTGAGGTATACTAGTAGAGACATTAGTTTATTAAGCAGTTAGGAGAATGTTAGAAAAGGAGGGGGATGTATGACAGCTAGAAAAATGCAGCTACTCATGTCCAAATATGGTTTTAGTATTACCATCATGTTGGCAGAGTTGTTTATCGTCTTTGGTTTGTTTCTCTATCTAGGCCAGATGGCTCCAATTATCTGGATTATCCTAGTCATTTTAGTGAGCTTAGCGACCATTGTATCGATTGTCAATCGATCTATGAATCCCGAGAGTAAGGTAACATGGTTGTTAGTAGCCTTTGTGCCAGTTTTTGGCCCTTTGCTCTATATCATGTTTGGAGAACGTCGCTTATCTAAAAAAGAAATCAAGCAACTAAAGCAGCTCCAATCAATGGTTGACCGAGAGGACAATAGCAGAGCTCTCCGTTTGGAGTTAAAAGAACAAGACAAGTCAGCTTACGGAGTTATCAAATCTCTCCTCAGCATGGACACGAATGCCGATGTCTATGATCGAACGGATACACAATTTTTTGCCTCTGGTGAAAGTATGTGGCACCAGATGCTAGAGGATCTCAAGAAAGCGGAGAAGTTTATCTTTCTCGAATACTATATCATCGAAGAAGGTTTGATGTGGAATAGTATTTTGGAGATTTTGGAAGAAAAGGCTGCTCAAGGAGTAGAAGTTAAGCTTCTCTATGACGATATTGGATGTATGGCAACCTTGCCTGGAGATTATACCATCCAGCTTCGTAGCCGAGGGATTGAAGCCCATAAATTTAACAAGGTGATTCCGCGCTTGACCGTTGCCTATAACAACCGTGACCACCGTAAAATCATGATTATCGATGGGCAGATTGCCTATACAGGGGGGTGCCAATCTAGCAGACGAGTATATCAATCATATCGAACGCTTTGGTTACTGGAAGGATAGCGGTATTCGGTTAGATGGTCCAGCAGTAAAGGCTTTTACCAGACTCTTTTTATCCACCTGGTATATCAATCGTGGAGAAATTAGTGACTTTGACCAATACCATCTTGAAAATCAACCTAGAGACGGGATGGGGCTCTGTATTCCCTATAGTAGTGGCCCTAAACCTATTTACCGATCTCAGGTTGGCAAAACGGTCTATCAAAATCTTATCAATCAAGCTACAGACTATGTTTATATCACGACACCCTATCTGATTGCGGACTATGATCTCACAGAAAGTATCAAAAATGCAGCATTGAGAGGGGTAGATGTGCGAATTGTAACGCCGTGCATCCCAGATAAGAAAGTTATTCAGTTAGTTACTCGAGGAGCTTATCCAGACTTGTTGTCTGCTGGAGTTCGCATTTATGAGTACAGTCCCGGCTTTCTTCATAGCAAGCAAATGCTGGTCGATGGAGAAGCAGCAACAGTTGGAACCATCAATTTTGACTATCGCAGCTTGCTTCACCACTATGAAAATGCCGTCTTGCTTTATAGAACACAGTCTATCATCGATATTGAAAGGGACTTCGAAGAAATTTTTAAGGTTTCTCAAGAAATCTATCCCCACACAATCAAAACAAGCTGGTACCAAAGCCTAATCAAGGAAATTGTCCAGTTGTTTGCACCTATGCTCTAACTATCGACCAAGATCTAGCCCAAGGCTGGGTCTTTTTTGTCTTCTTACGAATAGATAAGTAAAGGAGAAAACCATGATTAATTTAGAAGATGATGATTTTATCAGAGAGTATAGAGATAGTCGATTTCACCGTTTTCGTGAAATCGAACGCTTTGCGATATTGGATAAGAAATTCAGCAAATATCAATCCCAAGCTGACATTCCTGTAAGATTTTGATATACTAAAACAGATAAACTTAGAGGAGAAATTGAATGAACGTATACGAGAAAATAGATGAGAAACAAGAAGAATCTCATTACCAAGACTGGTCAGTACCAGAAAAACGAGAAGGAGCTTCCATCCCCTTTTTTAGTATTTTACTTTGGAGTTTAGTGGCCACAGCCATTTCGGTTGTCCTGCCTTTTATTTTTGGTGTAGTCAGTCCGCAACAAAGTCAGGATCTTTATACAGGTTGGGCCTTGCATCAAAATGGTCAAATGTATACAGATTATTTTGGGACGGAGGGATTGCTCTATTATGTGCTAACCTACCTTTTTCAAGGCAGCATTCTGATTGCTTTGGTTGAGTGGTTGGCCTTGTTTGGAGCAGGTGTTTTTCTTTTTAAGGCTGCAGATACTCTTGTCGGCCAAGAAAAGGAAGCGAAGCGAGTTGTTTTTATTTTATACTTGCTTGTAGCGGGCCTCGCTTTTGGTGGTGGCTATGCTCTCTTGCTAGCCTTGCCTTTCCTATTTTATTCATTGAGTGTTGTTACGAACTACTTAGCTTATCCAAATGACGACAAAGGATTTGTAAGAGTGGGGATGAGTCTTGCTCTTGCTTTCTTCCTTGCGCCGATTCCAACCGCCTTGTTTGCGGCTGTACTGGCTCTAGGCATCATTGGCTTTAATCTAGGCAAAGGCCACTTTGTTCATGGTCTATATCAGTTCTTTGCGTCAGCCTTAGGATTTTCACTCTTATTCTATCCTTTAGGCTACTATACAGTGTGGACAGGTAGTTTTGGGGATGCTATTAGCCAGACCTTGTATCCGGTAAATACCCTTAGCCTCTTTTCGAACTCGCATTTGCTTGAAAATGCAGCCTTCTATGGCTTGCTTGCTATTGGATTAGGTTCCCTTGGCTTGCTCTTTACAGGCTTGTTCCAGTCAAAACCAGCCAAGCAATATGCCCTCTCAATTGCTGCTAGCTTGGGATTGTTGGTTTCTTTGGGAATCTTGATTCTCTCCAAAGAACCCATCAACGGTACTCGTCTTGTGGTGCTAATTCCTTTCTTGGTCTTGCTCCTTCTGACAGGAATCAAGGAAGATGTTTCTGAGGGAGGGAGTCGTCGTAGAAGAAGACGTGAGAAACAAACTTCTTTCTTTAAAGGAAATTTCTATCTACCACTGATTGCCCTTGCCTACCTCATTGTTCTTCTATCGTGAGTCGCTACCTTTCGCACCCAGCGACTTATCAGGAGAGAGACCGTCTTGCTAGCGTGGTCAAACAACAAACGAGTTCTGAGGATCGTGTCTATGCTTGGGATGATCGTCCTGATTTCTACCGTGCAAGTGAACGATTGGCGCCGACTTCTCTATCAACTCCAACACTTTATACTGCAAGCGATGAAAATAAAACCAAACTGATGAATGATCTGAAAGAGAATCAACCGAAGATGATTGTGGTCAATCAAAAAGTTGCCTTGTGGTCAGATGTAGAGAGCTGGCTCAGTGAAAACTATGAGCTTGTTCAGACAGATACTAGCGAGTTCAAACTTTATAAATCAAAATAACAAAAAATCAATATCTTGTGGAATTTTAAAAATTTTAGGATTTTTAACACAAGATATTGATTTTTATTTTTAGAGTGGTATAATACTTCATAGAACAACATTTTAGAAAAGAGCATGGATATGATTGTATTAGAAGAAAAGCTTGCAACCGTTCCCACCTTGTTCGTTGAAAAACGAGATGGTAGACGTGTGGTGTTTGATGTAGACAAGATTGACAAGGCTCTCCACAAGGCGGCGGAAAAGGTTATGGACATTACGCCTCTAGTAGAAAAACGCCTAGATGGTCTAGTTGAAAGAATCGTGACTGAGATTCACAGTCGCTTCCCTCAAGGGGTTAAGATTTACGAAATTCAAAATGTCGTAGAACATGAACTCCTTGAAGCCAAAGAGTATGCGCTGGCTGAGGAGTATATCACTTATCGGACACAAAGGGATTTTGAGCGCTCAAAAGCGACAGATATAAACTTTAGTATCCATAAACTTCTCAATAAAGATCAAGCAGTTGTCAATGAAAATGCCAATAAAGACAGTGATGTCTTTAATACCCAGCGTGATTTGACAGCAGGGATTGTTGGGAAATCAATCGGGCTGCAAATGCTTCCTAAGCACGTAGCTAATGCTCACCAAAAAGGGGATATCCACTATCATGACTTGGACTACAGCCCCTACACTCCGATGACCAACTGCTGTTTGATTGATTTTAAAGGCATGCTGGAAAATGGTTTTAAGATTGGGAATGCAGAGGTAGAGAGTCCCAAGTCTATCCAGACTGCGACAGCTCAAATTTCACAAATCATCGCCAATGTTGCTTCTAGCCAGTACGGTGGTTGCTCAGCTGACCGTATCGATGAAGTCTTGGCACCCTATGCAGAGAAAAATTACCAAAAACACCTCAAAGATGCGGAAGAATGGGTTTTGCCTGAAAAACGGGAAGATTACGCTTGGAAGAAAACGCAAAAGGACATCTACGATGCTATGCAATCTCTCGAGTATGAAATCAATACTCTCTTCACTTCAAATGGACAAACACCTTTTACTTCACTAGGTTTTGGTCTGGGAACCAATAGTTTTGAGCGGGAAATTCAAAAAGCTATCTTGACCATTCGGATTAAGGGTCTTGGTTCAGAACACCGCACGGCTATCTTCCCAAAACTCATCTTTACACTTAAAAGAGGACTCAACTTAGAGGAAGGTTCACCAAACTATGACATCAAGCAGTTGGCTCTTGAGTGTGCAACCAAGCGGATGTACCCTGATGTCTTGTCCTACGATAAGATTATCGAACTGACAGGTTCTTTCAAGGTTCCTATGGGCTGCCGTTCTTTCCTCCAAGGATGGAAGGATGAGAATGGTGTCGAGGTCAATTCAGGCCGTATGAACCTGGGTGTTGTGACGGTCAACTTACCTCGTATTGCTCTCGAGTCCGAAGGCGATCTGAACAAGTTTTGGGAAATCTTCAATGAGCGTATGAACATCGCAGAAGATGCTCTGGTTTACCGTGTCGAACGAACCAAGGAAGCAGCACCAGCAAATGCTCCTATCCTTTATCAGTATGGAGCCTTTGGCCACCGTCTCGGTAAAGAAGAAAGTGTTGATCAGCTCTTTAAGAATCGCCGTGCGACAGTTTCGCTGGGCTACATCGGTTTGTACGAGGTGGCTACTGTCTTCTTTGGAAACAGCTGGGAAAGTAATCCTGAAGCTAAGGAATTCACACTGGATATCATTCGCGATATGAAGCGTCGTGTGGAAGAGTGGTCTGACCAATATGGTTACCATTTCTCTATCTACTCCACACCGTCTGAAAGTCTGACAGACCGCTTCTGTCGCTTGGATACAGAGAAGTTTGGCTCTATTCCTGATATTACGGACAAGGAATACTACACCAACTCTTTCCACTACGATGTTCGTAAAAATCCAACACCGTTTGAAAAAAATTAGACTTTGAGAAAGTTTATCCAGAAGCAGGTGCGTCAGGTGGTTTCATCCATTATTGTGAGTATCCAGTTCTTCAACAAAATCCTAAAGCCCTGGAAGCTGTCTGGGACTATGCCTATGACCGTGTCGGCTATCTAGGGACCAATACTCCGATTGATCGCTGTTACAAGTGTGATTTTGAAGGGGATTTTGAACCGACTGAGAGAGGTTTTGCTTGTCCCAACTGTGGCAATAGCGACCCTAAAACAGTAGATGTTGTCAAACGAACTTGTGGCTATCTGGGGAATCCTCAAGCGCGTCCAATGGTTAATGGTCGTCACAAGGAAATCGCTGCGCGTGTCAAACATATGAACGGTTCAACTATTAAAACAGCCGGACATGAAGTAACAAATTAGAAGGAAATGGAATGGGGAAATACCAATTAGACGATAAGGGACGTGCACAAGTGACCCGTTATCACGAGAAACACTCGAAAGGTGGAACAGGTAAAAAAGAACGCTTGCTCAACCTCAGAGAACAGTTTTTAAACAAGAATAAGAAAAAATAAAAGTGAGAGTCTGCTCTCACTTTTCTCTTAATTGGAGGTAAAAATGATACTACGCAGACCAACATTAGCAGATAAAGAAACAGTTTTAGAGATGATGGCAGAGTTTGAACAAGCACAGTCCCCTCATGATGGTGGGTTTTGGAACGCCAACAATTTTGTTTATGAAGAGTGGCTAGAAGAAAATCTTCAAGCGGAAGCGGGACTCAATATTCCTGAAAACTGGGTTCCTGCTATCCAGCTGGTTAGTTTTGACGTAGCAGGCCAGGCTCTTGGCTTTCTCAACCTTCGTCTCCGATTAAATGACTACTTACTAGAAAATGGGGGCCATATTGGCTACTCCATCCGCCCTTCTGAAAGAGGTAAAGGTTATGCCAAAGAAGCCCTCAGACAAGGCCTGCAAGTTGCTAAGGAAAAGAATATCAAACGAGCTCTGGTAACTTGTAGCACAGAAAATCCTGCCAGCCGAGCTGTTATCTTAGCTAATGGTGGTGTCTATGAGGATGTTCGAAACGGAACGGAGCGCTACTGGATTGATGTCGATTAAGGAGGAAGCATGGAGCTAAGACGACCAACTTTGGAAGATAAAGAAGCTATATTAGAGATGATTGCGGAGTTCGATGCAGCAAAATCCTATATGCACGGTGGCATGGGCTCCGCTTGGAAGCGAGCAAAGGATTATGAGGATTGTTTAAAGATTGTAGAGCAGCAAGAGGATGCTGCCAACCTGCCAGTAGGCTGGGTTCCTGCAATCAAATTTATCCTTTGATGAGACTGGCTTGCCTTTGGGATTTTTAGCCCTGCGCTTGTCCTTGAATGACAAATTATTTGTGGAAGGCGGTCATATTGGCTATTCTATCCGTCCCAGTCAACGAGGCAAAGGATATGGGAAGAAGCAGTTGAGATTAGGACTAGCAGAGGCTCGAAAGCAAGGATTGGAACGAGTGCTGATTACCTGCGATGAAGACAACGAAGCCAGCCGCCGCACGATTCTCTCCGCTGGCGGTGTTTACGAAAATACAATCGATAGAAGTCAGCGCTATTGGATAGACTTGGAGTAGAAGGATGACATGGAATACACCAAAACCAGGTGAATGGAAAAGTGAGGAGCTTAGTAAAGGGCGAATCATTGATTACAAGGCTTTTAATTTTGTCGATGGAGAAGGTGTGCGAAACTCTCTCTATGTATCAGGTTGCATGTTTCACTGCGAGGGATGCTATAATGTTGCGACTTGGTCTTTCAACGCAGGCATTCCCTATACGGCAGAATTAGAAGAACAAATCATGGAAGACCTTGCCCAACCCTATGTTCAAGGTTTGACCTTGCTAGGAGGAGAACCCTTTCTTAATACGGGCATTCTCTTGCCTCTCGTTAAGCGCATTCGAAAGGAATTACCAGAAAAAGACATCTGGTCCTGGACGGGCTACACTTGGGAAGAAATGATGCTGGAAACTCCAGATAAACTGGAACTCTTGTCGCTGGTTGACATCCTTGTCGATGGACGGTATGATAAAAGCAAGCGCAATCTCATGCTCCAGTTTCGAGGGTCTTCTAATCAACGGATTATCGATGTGCAAAAATCTCTCAAAAGTGGGCAAGTAGTGATTTGGGACAAGCTTAATGACGGAAAAGAAAGCTATGAACAGGTGAAGAGAGAATGAAGAAAAAAGACCTGATAGAACAACTGGTTTCAGAGATTGAAACGGGAAGGGTTAGGACGCTGGGGATTTACGGTCATGGGGCTTCAGGTAAATCAACCTTTGCACAGGAATTGTACCAAGCTTTAGATTCCACAAAAGTAAATTTACTAGAGACAGATCCCTATATCACCTCGGAACGTCACCTGGTAGTACCAAAGCAAGCACCAGATCAAAAAGTGACAGCTTGTCTGCCAGTGGCGCATGAACTGGCAAGTTTACAGAGAGATATTCTCGCCTTGCAGGCAGGTTTGGATGTCTTGACAATCGATGAACCGTGGAAGGCTAGCGAGGTCTTGTCTGGAGCAAACCGATTCTGATTGTTGAAGGGATGTCTGTGGGTTTTCTACCCAAGGAACTCTTTGACAAAACCATCTGTTTCTACACGGATGAGGAGACCGAATTAAAGAGGCGCTTAGCTCGAGATACGACTATGAGAAATCGCGATGCATCTTTTGTATTAGCTAGCCATCAGATGAGACGGGAGCAGTACCTGCGATACTATAGAGAAACCGAGTCAAAAGCAGATATCTTAGTAGATCAATCAGAAGATAAACTCAAGGTCAAAATGACACATATTATATAGAAGAAAAGGTAGTTTTTTATAGATATAAATCCGTAATTTTGGAAAGATAAAAAGAGAAAACAGTTTCATCCTAAAAAAACGAAAAAAAGCTCACAAATCCCTTGCAATCGCAGGGGCTTTGTGTTATTCTACCGTGGTGCTGTAAATCACATCTTTAGCTGTGATGCAAGAGGTTGTGACCACGATTGGATACACTGCCACACAACGCGCGTCGATTTCCTATTTTTGCTTTGAGTTGGAATCCCTTTATGTCTTAGACTTGAGCACAAAAAATGTTCGTTAAAAACTTTCCAGACTATATCAATAAGAATTGGAAGGATGGTCTTGGTTGAAGCCTGCATTGTTTTTCAGCTCTGGTTGAGACCGGTAAATTGAACGTTTTGTCTGTTATAGGCATCGTTTTTTCTGGGAAAAGGGAGTTGATAGTGAATGGTGTGATATATCCTATACGCAAAGAATGCTATTTCATTTTGTTGCGTGAATTAGCCTCTTGGTAGCTAGAAAGTTTAGAGCTGAGGTTGATTGCTAGTCAGTCACCTTAGAAGTGAAAGTAAAAGGAGCGAAGGAATGTTTTTAAAAATAATCAGTAGTATCTCTACAAATAATTTCCAAGATCCAAACATGATGGAAAAAATTAGCCATCTATGGCAGGAACACCAGAAAGAAGTAGAGGAGGCATTTGCCCAAGGGCTTTCGATTTATGCAGTCTATCATGATTATGTCAGCGACTACAAGGGGGATTACAGCTTGTCGCTCTGTAGTCTATCCGATAAAGAAGACTGGGATTTTGACACTTCAGGACAAACCTACCAAGTATTTGAGGTGGATACAAGTGATTCAAAAGGTTTTCTTCATACCTGGCAACAAATTTGGCAGGCAGAAGAAGCAAGAGAACTGCGACGTCAGTATAGTATTGATTTTGAAAAATATGATCCAGATCAGACAGTATCTATCTTTATCGCCACCTCCAAAAATGGGTAAATTGTCAAACTAAGTTTTATTTACGAAAGAGGATCAGAACATACTCTAGTAACTTAGGTTAGTAAAAAAACGAAAAAAGCTCGCAAATCCCTTGCAATCGCAGGGGATTTGTGTTATTCTATTATGGTGCTGTAAATTACAGCCTTAGCTTTGATGCAAGAGGTTGCGACACGCTCGGTTGCATTGCCACGCAACGCGCGTCGGTTTTCTTGTGGAGCTAGCCTATTATCTTAAATAGACGAAAAGGAGAAAAAGATGGCAAACAAAAAAATCCGTATCCGTTTGAAAGCATACGAACACCGTACGCTTGACACAGCGGCTGCAAAAATCGTAGAATCAGCTACTCGTACAGGTGCACAAGTTGCGGGTCCAATCCCACTTCCAACTGAACGTAGCCTCTACACAATCATTCGTGCGACTCACAAATACAAAGACTCTCGCGAACAATTTGAAATGCGTACACACAAACGTTTGATCGATATCGTTAACCCAACTCAAAAAACAGTTGATGCGTTGATGAAATTGGATCTTCCAAGTGGTGTAAACGTAGAAATCAAACTTTAATCCAAAGTTTGAAACCTTGAGCATGAAAAACGCTCGTTAAAAACTTTTTGAATAAAAAATATAGAAAAGGAACTATTTTCTCATGACAAAAGGAATCTTAGGGAAAAAAGTGGGAATGACTCAAATCTTCACTGAAGCTGGCGAATTGATCCCTGTAACAGTTATTGAAGCAACTCCAAACGTTGTTCTTCAAGTTAAAACTGTAGAAACAGACGGATATAACGCTATCCAAGTTGGTTTCGATGACAAACGCGAAGTATTGAGCAACAAACCTGCTAAAGGACATGTAGCGAAAGCTAACACGGCTCCTAAGCGCTTCATTCGTGAATTCAAAAACGTTGAAGGCTTGGAAGTTGGTGCTGAAATCACAGTTGAAACATTCGCAGCTGGAGACGTTGTTGACGTAACTGGTACTTCTAAAGGTAAAGGTTTCCAAGGTGTTATCAAACGCCACGGACAATCACGTGGACCAATGGCTCACGGTTCTCGTTACCACCGTCGTCCAGGTTCTATGGGACCTGTTGCACCTAACCGCGTATTCAAAGGTAAAAACCTTGCAGGACGTATGGGTGGCGACCGCGTAACAATTCAAAACCTTGAAGTTGTACAAGTTGTTCCAGAAAAGAACGTTATCCTTATCAAAGGTAACGTACCAGGTGCTAAGAAATCTCTTATCACTATCAAATCAGCAGTTAAAGCTGTTAAATAATAAAGAAAGGGGAAATCAGTCACAATGGCAAACGTAACATTATTTGACCAAACTGGTAAAGAAGCTGGCCAAGTTGTTCTTAACGATGCAGTATTTGGTATCGAACCAAATGAATCAGTTGTGTTTGATGTGATCATCAGCCAACGCGCAAGCCTTCGTCAAGGAACACACGCTGTTAAAAACCGCTCTGCAGTATCAGGTGGTGGACGCAAACCATGGCGTCAAAAAGGAACTGGACGTGCTCGTCAAGGTTCTATCCGCTCACCACAATGGCGTGGTGGTGGTGTTGTCTTCGGACCAACTCCACGTTCATATGGCTACAAACTTCCACAAAAAGTTCGTCGCCTAGCTCTTAAATCAGTTTACTCTGAAAAAGTTGCTGAAAACAAATTCGTAGCTGTAGACGCTCTTTCATTTACAGCTCCAAAAACTGCTGAATTTGCAAAAGTTCTTGCAGCATTGAGCATCGATTCTAAAGTTCTTGTTATCCTTGAAGAAGGAAATGAATCCGCAGCTCTTTCAGCTCGTAACCTTCCAAACGTGAAAGTTGCAACTGCTACAACTGCAAGTGTTCTTGACATCGCAAATAGCGACAAACTTCTTGTCACACAAGCAGCTATCTCTAAAATCGAGGAGGTTCTTGCATAATGAATTTGTATGATGTTATCAAAAAACCTGTAATCACTGAAAGCTCAATGGCTCAACTTGAAGCAGGTAAATATGTATTTGAAGTTGACACTCGTGCACACAAACTTTTGATCAAGCAAGCTGTTGAAGCTGCTTTCGAAGGTGTTAAAGTTGCCAACGTTAACACAATCAACGTAAAACCAAAAGCTAAACGTGTTGGACGTTACACTGGTTTTACTAACAAAACTAAAAAAGCTATCATCACACTTACAGCTGATTCAAAAGCAATCGAGTTGTTTGCTGCTGAAGCTGAATAATCTAAGGAGGAAATATCGTGGGAATTCGTGTTTATAAACCAACAACAAACGGTCGCCGTAATATGACTTCTTTGGATTTCGCTGAAATCACAACAAGCACTCCTGAAAAATCATTGCTTGTTGCTTTGAAGAACAAGGCTGGTCGTAACAACAACGGTCGTATCACTGTTCGTCACCAAGGTGGTGGACACAAACGTTTCTACCGTTTGGTTGACTTCAAGCGTAACAAAGACAACGTTGAAGCAGTTGTTAAAACTATCGAGTACGATCCAAACCGTTCTGCAAACATCGCTCTTGTACACTACACTGACGGTGTGAAAGCATACATCATCGCTCCAAAAGGTCTTGAAGTTGGTCAACGTATTGTTTCAGGTCCTGAAGCGGATATCAAAGTCGGAAACGCTCTTCCACTTGCTAACATCCCAGTTGGTACTTTGATCCACAACATCGAGTTGAAACCAGGTCGTGGTGGAGAATTGGTGCGTGCTGCTGGTGCTTCTGCTCAAGTATTGGGTCAAGAAGGTAAATACGTTCTTGTTCGTCTTCAATCTGGCGAAGTTCGTATGATTCTTGGAACTTGTCGTGCTACAGTTGGTGTTGTCGGAAACGAACAACATGGACTTGTAAACCTTGGTAAAGCAGGGCGTAGCCGTTGGAAAGGTATTCGTCCAACAGTTCGTGGTTCTGTAATGAACCCTAACGATCACCCACACGGTGGTGGTGAAGGTAAAGCACCAGTTGGTCGTAAAGCACCATCAACTCCATGGGGCAAACCTGCTCTTGGTCTTAAAACTCGTAACAAGAAAGCGAAATCTGACAAACTTATCGTTCGTCGTCGCAACGAGAAATAATTTAAAACTAGTCGCTTAAGTGCTAGATAATCCGCCAGCTCGGTAGCGCTCGTTGAGAGCGCAAGCCGCTGTGGTACTATATTTAAAGGAGAAAATATAAAAATGGGACGCAGTCTTAAAAAAGGACCTTTCGTCGATGAGCATTTGATGAAAAAAGTTGAAGCTCAAGCTAACGACGAAAAGAAAAAAGTTATCAAAACTTGGTCACGTCGTTCAACGATCTTCCCAAGTTTCATTGGTTACACTATCGCAGTTTATGATGGACGTAAACACGTACCTGTTTACATCCAAGAAGACATGGTAGGTCACAAGCTTGGTGAATTTGCACCAACTCGTACTTACAAAGGTCACGCCGCAGACGACAAGAAGACACGTAGAAAATAAGGAGAACATAAATGGCAGAAATTACTTCAGCTAAAGCAATGGCTCGCACAGTACGTGTTTCACCTCGTAAATCACGTCTTGTTCTTGACAACATCCGTGGTAAAAAGCGTAGCCGATGCAATCGCAATTTTGACATTCACTCCAAACAAAGCTGCTGAAATCATCTTGAAAGTTTTGAACTCAGCTGTAGCTAACGCTGAAAAACAACTTTGGTTTGGATAAAGCTAACTTGGTAGTATCTGAAGCATTCGCAAACGAAGGACCAACTATGAAACGTTTCCGTCCACGTGCGAAAGGTTCAGCTTCACCAATCAACAAACGTACAGCTCACATCACTGTAGCTGTTGCAGAAAAAAATAAGGAGGTAAAATCGTGGGTCAAAAAAAGTACATCCAATTGGTATGCGTGTCGGCATCATCCGTGATTGGGATGCCAAATGGTATGCTGAAAAAGAATACGCGGATTACCTTCATGAAGATCTTGCAATCCGTAAATTCGTTCAAAAAGAACTTGCTGACGCAGCAGTTTCGACTATTGAAATCGAACGCGCAGTAAACAAAGTTAACGTTTCGCTTCACACTGCTAAACCGGGTATGGTTATCGGTAAAAGGTGGTGCTAACGTTGATGCACTCCGTGCAAAAACTTAACAAATTGACTGGAAAAACAAGTACACATCAACATCATCGAAATCAAACAACCTGATTTGGATGCTCACCTTGTAGGTGAAGGAATTGCTCGTCAATTGGAGCAACGTGTCGCTTTCCGTCGTGCACAAAAACAAGCAATCCAACGTGCAATGCGTGCTGGAGCTAAAGGAATTAAAACTCAAGTATCAGGTCGTTTGAACGGTGCAGATATCGCCCGTGCTGAAGGATACTCTGAAGGAACTGTTCCACTTCACACACTTCGTGCAGATATCGATTACGCTTGGGAAGAAGCAGATACTACATACGGTAAACTTGGTGTTAAAGTATGGATCTACCGTGGTGAAGTTCTTCCGGCTCGTAAAAACACTAAAGGAGGTAAATAACCAATGTTAGTACCTAAACGTGTTAAACACCGTCGTGAATTCCGTGGAAAAATGCGCGGTGAAGCAAAAGGTGGAAAAGAAGTAGCATTCGGTGAATACGGTCTTCAAGCTACAACTAGCCACTGGATCACTAACCGCCAAATCGAAGCTGCTCGTATCGCCATGACTCGTTACATGAAACGTGGTGGTAAAGTTTGGATTAAAATCTTCCCACACAAATCATACACTGCTAAAGCTATCGGTGTGCGTATGGGATCTGGTAAAGGGGCACCTGAAGGTTGGGTAGCACCAGTTAAACGTGGTAAAGTGATGTTTGAAGTTGCTGGTGTATCTGAAGAGATCGCTCGCGAAGCGCTTCGTCTTGCTAGCCACAAATTGCCAGTTAAATGTAAATTCGTAAAACGTGAAGCAGAATAAGGAGAAGGCATGAAACTTAATGAAGTAAAAGAATTTGTTAAAGAACTTCGTGGTCTTTCTCAAGAAGAACTCGCGAAGCGCGAAAACGAATTGAAAAAAGAATTGTTTGAACTTCGTTTCCAAGCTGCTACTGGTCAATTGGAACAAACAGCTCGCTTGAAAGAAGTTAAAAAACAAATCGCTCGTATCAAAACAGTTCAATCTGAAGCGAAATAATAGACTAGGGAAGGAGAAATTTCAATGGAACGCAATAATCGTAAAGTTCTTGTTGGACGTGTTGTATCTGACAAAATGGACAAGACAATCACAGTTGTAGTTGAAACAAAACGTAACCACCCAGTCTATGGTAAACGTATTAACTACTCTAAAAAATACAAAGCACATGATGAAAACAATGTTGCCAAAGAAGGCGATATCGTACGTATCATGGAAACTCGTCCGCTTTCAGCTACAAAACGTTTCCGTCTTGTAGAAGTTGTTGAAGAAGCGGTCATCATCTAATCAAACCTGAAAGGAGAAAACTGAAATGATTCAAACAGAAACTCGTTTGAAAGTCGCAGACAACAGCGGTGCTCGCGAAATCTTGACTATCAAAGTTCTTGGTGGTTCAGGACGTAAATTTGCAAACATCGGTGATGTTATCGTGGCATCTGTAAAACAAGCTACTCCTGGTGGTGCGGTTAAAAAAGGTGACGTTGTAAAAGCTGTTATCGTTCGTACTAAATCAGGTGCTCGTCGTGCTGATGGTTCATACATCAAATTTGACGAAAACGCAGCAGTTATCATCCGTGAAGACAAAACTCCTCGCGGAACACGTATCTTTGGCCCAGTTGCACGTGAATTGCGTGAAGGTGGCTTCATGAAGATCGTGTCACTTGCTCCAGAAGTACTTTAATTTTTAGAAACAAACTAGTCCCCTAGCTTCAAGCTAGGGTGCCCTTATGGGCGTAAGAAAAATCAAGGAGAAACCTAATGTTTGTAAAAAAAGGCGACAAAGTTCGCGTAATCGCTGGTAAAGATAAGGGAACAGAAGCTGTTGTCCTTACTGCCCTTCCAAAAGTAAACAAAGTTATCGTTGAAGGTGTTAACATCGTTAAGAAACACCAACGTCCAACTAACGAGCTTCCTCAAGGTGGTATCATCGAGAAAGAAGCAGCTATCCACGTATCAAACGTTCAAGTATTGGACAAAAATGGTGTAGCTGGTCGTGTTGGTTACAAATTTGTAGACGGTAAAAAAGTTCGCTACAACAAAAAATCAGGCGAAGTGCTTGATTAATCACGAAGGAAAGGAGAAGTATAATGGCAAATCGTTTAAAAGAAAAATATCTTAATGAAGTAGTTCCTGCTTTGACAGAACAATTCAACTACTCATCAGTGATGGCTGTGCCTAAAGTAGATAAGATCGTTTTGAACATGGGTGTTGGTGAAGCTGTATCAAACGCTAAAAGTCTTGAAAAAGCTGCTGAAGAATTGGCACTTATCTCAGGTCAAAAACCACTTATCACTAAAGCTAAAAAATCAATCGCCGGCTTCCGTCTTCGTGAAGGTGTAGCGATCGGTGCAAAAGTTACCCTTCGTGGTGAACGTATGTACGAATTCTTGGACAAATTGGTTTCAGTTTCACTTCCACGTGTGCGTGACTTCCACGGTGTTCCAACAAAATCATTTGATGGACGCGGAAACTACACTCTTGGTGTGAAAGAACAATTGATCTTCCCAGAAATTAACTTTGATGACGTTGACAAAACTCGTGGTCTTGACATCGTTATCGTAACAACTGCTAACACTGACGAAGAGTCACGTGCATTGCTTACAGGCCTTGGAATGCCTTTTGCAAAATAATATAGGAGGTAAATCTAATGGCTAAAAAATCAATGATTGCTAAGAACAAACGTCCAGCGAAGTTCTCTACTCAAGCTTATACTCGTTGTGAAAAATGTGGTCGTCCACATTCAGTTTACCGCAAATTTAAACTTTGCCGTGTTTGCTTCCGTGAATTAGCTTACAAAGGACAAATTCCTGGTGTAACAAAAGCATCTTGGTAATATCATGATACAAAGAGCGTAACAACCACAGCAAAAATAGGAAATTTGGTGAAGGAGCGATGCTCCAAAACAAATTTATCTTTTTTGCACAGGTTGTAGCTCGTGTTCAAATAAGAGTTCTCTCATTTGAATGTGTCAATACTATCTGAGCCCAGCTCAATCATTAACTAGCAAGTGCAACTTGCAAACTACTAGTAAGAGGAGAAAAACAAAATGGTTATGACTGACCCAATCGCAGACTTCCTAACTCGTATTCGTAACGCTAACCAAGCGAAACACGAAGTACTTGAAGTACCTGCATCAAACATCAAAAAAGGGATTGCTGAAATCCTTAAACGCGAAGGTTTTGTTAAGAATGTAGAAATCATCGAAGATGACAAACAAGGCATCATCCGTGTATTCCTTAAATACGGACCAAACGGTGAAAAAGTTATCACTAACTTGAAACGTGTTTCTAAACCAGGACTTCGTGTCTACAAAAAACGTGAAGATCTTCCAAAAGTTCTTAACGGACTTGGAATTGCTATCCTTTCAACTTCTGAAGGTTTGCTTACTGATAAAGAAGCTCGCCAAAAGAATGTTGGTGGTGAGGTTATCGCTTACGTTTGGTAAAATCAAGATACAAAGCTCGTAAAGAACAAAGCAAAATTAGGAAGTTGGAGAAGTTTGTTTACAAACAAGACAACTTATCTATTTTGCACAGTTCTTAGAGCGTGTTCAATTTAGCTATTGAACTCAATAGGTATCTTTAACCCCGTGAAAACTGGCCGTTATGGCCTGACAATCTAACAGGAGAAAATAAACATGTCACGTATTGGTAATAAAGTTATCGTGTTGCCTGCTGGTGTTGAACTCACTAACAATGACAACGTTGTAACTGTAAAAGGACCTAAAGGAGAACTTACTCGTGAGTTCTCAAAGATATTGAAATCCGTGTGGAAGGTACTGAAGTAACTCTTCACCGTCCAAACGATTCAAAAGAAATGAAAACAATCCACGGAACTACTCGTGCCCTTTTGAACAACATGGTTGTTGGTGTATCAGAAGGATTCAAGAAAGAACTTGAAATGCGCGGGGTTGGTTACCGTGCACAACTTCAAGGATCTAAACTTGTTTTGGCTGTTGGTAAATCTCATCCAGACGAAGTTGAAGCTCCAGAAGGAATTACTTTTGAACTTCAAAACCCAACAACAATCGTTGTTAGCGGAATTTCAAAAGAAGTAGTTGGTCAAACAGCTGCTTACGTACGTAGCCTTCGTTCACCAGAACCATATAAAGGTAAAGGTATCCGTTACGTTGGTGAATTCGTTCGCCGTAAAGAAGGTAAAACAGGTAAATAATGTTGAGTGGTTGATTCTCAACCACCAACCTATTTTCCAACTTTGTGCATAGCACACGATTTAAAACTAAAGAGGTGAAAACTGTGATTTCTAAACCAGATAAAAACAAACTCCGCCAAAAACGCCACCGTCGCGTTCGCGGAAAACTCTCTGGAACTGCTGATCGCCCACGTTTGAACGTATTCCGTTCTAATACAGGCATCTACGCTCAAGTGATTGATGACGTAGCGGGTGTAACGCTCGCAAGTGCTTCAACTCTTGACAAAGAAGTTTCAAAAGGAACTAAAACTGAACAAGCCGTTGCTGTCGGTAAACTCGTTGCAGAACGTGCAAACGCTAAAGGTATTTCAGAAGTGGTGTTCGACCGCGGTGGATATCTATATCACGGACGTGTGAAAGCTTTGGCTGATGCAGCTCGTGAAAACGGATTGAAATTCTAATAGGAGGACACTAGAAAATGGCATTTAAAGACAATGCAGTTGAATTAGAAGAACGCGTAGTTGCTGTCAACCGTGTTACAAAAGTTGTTAAAGGTGGACGTCGTCTTCGTTTCGCAGCTCTTGTTGTTGTTGGTGACCACAACGGTCGCGTAGGATTTGGTACTGGTAAGGCTCAAGAAGTTCCAGAAGCAATCCGCAAAGCAGTAGAAGATGCTAAGAAAAACTTGATTGAAGTTCCTATGGTTGGAACAACAATCCCACACGAAGTTCTTTCAGAATTCGGTGGAGCTAAAGTATTGTTGAAACCTGCTGTAGAAGGTTCTGGAGTTGCCGCTGGTGGTGCAGTTCGTGCCGTTGTGGAATTGGCAGGTGTGGCAGATATTACATCTAAATCACTTGGTTCTAACACTCCAATCAACATTGTTCGCGCAACTGTTGAAGGTTTGAAACAATTGAAACGCGCTGAAGAAGTTGCTGCCCTTCGTGGTATTTCAGTTTCTGATTTGGCATAAGAAAGGGGATAAAATGGCTCAAATTAAAATTACTTTGACTAAGTCTCCAATCGGACGCATTCCATCACAACGTAAAACTGTTGTAGCACTTGGACTTGGCAAATTGAACAGCTCTGTTATCAAAGAAGACAACGCTGCTATCCGTGGTATGATCACTGCAGTATCTCACTTGGTAACAGTTGAAGAAGTAATCTAATGAATTTTTAGGGGATGTGGCAATACTCATCCCCTAAAACTAGGTATAGTCATCTTAGATGACCATGTATAGGCGAGTTGATAAGGGAGACAACCTTTTCTCTCTTATCGGCGCTAGCATTTTACAAAAGAGGAGAAAATAATAATGAAACTTCATGAATTGAAACCTGCAGAAGGTTCTCGTAAAGTACGTAACCGTGTTGGTCGTGGTACTTCATCAGGTAACGGTAAAACATCTGGTCGCGGTCAAAAAGGTCAAAAAGCTCGTAGCGGTGGCGGAGTTCGCCTTGGTTTTGAAGGTGGACAAACTCCATTGTTCCGTCGTCTTCCAAAACGCGGATTTACTAACATCAACGCTAAAGAATACGCAATTGTAAACCTTGACCAATTGAACGTCTTTGAAGACGGTGCAGAAGTAACTCCAGTTGTACTTATCGAAGCAGGAATTGTGAAAGCTGAAAAATCAGGAGTTAAAATTCTTGGTAACGGTGAGTTGACTAAGAAATTGACTGTGAAAGCAGCTAAATTCTCTAAATCAGCTGAGGAAGCTATCACTGCTAAAGGTGGTTCTGTAGAAGTCATCTAAGAGAGGTGACCCATGTTTTTTAAATTACTAAAAGAAGCGCTCAAGGTTAAACAAGTTCGATCAAAAATTCTCTTTACGATTTTTATCATTCTTGTTTTCCGCATTGGGACAAGTATCACTGTTCCAGGTGTAAATGCAAAAAGTTTAGAAGCTCTCAGCGGTTTATCTTTCTTGAACATGCTTAGTCTTGTTTCAGGGAATGCCATGAAGAACTTCTCCGTTTTTGCACTCGGGGTAAGTCCGTATATCACTGCTTCCATCGTTGTTCAATTGCTACAAATGGATATTTTACCGAAGTTTGTAGAATGGGGGAAACAAGGGGAAGTTGGTCGAAGAAAGTTAAATCAAGCAACTCGATACATTGCGCTTGTACTTGCATTTGTTCAATCTATCGGGATTACAGCAGGATTTAATACTCTATCTGGAGCGAAATTATTAACGACAGCTTTAACTCCACAAGTTTGTTACTATCGGTATTATCCTCACAGCAGGTAGTATGATTGTAACTTGGCTCGGGGAACAAATTACAGATAAGGGATACGGAAACGGTGTTTCTATGATCATCTTTGCAGGTATTGTTGCTTCAATCCCTGAAATGATTAAAGGAATCTATGTTGACTACTTCGTCAATATTCCAAGTAGCCGTTTGACTTCATCTATTATCTTTGTCGTTATTTTGATTATCGCTGTCTTGTTGATTGTTTACTTTACAACCTTTGTTCAACAGGCAGAATATAAAATTCCAATCCAATATACAAAAGTTGCTCAAGGAGCCCCATCAAGCTCATACCTTCCATTGAAGGTAAACCCAGCGGGGGTTATCCCAGTTATCTTTGCAAGTTCCATCACAGCAGCACCTGCAGCCATTCTTCAATTTTTGAGTGCTACAGGTCATGATTGGGCTTGGGTACGTACAGCACAGGAAATGTTATCTACAACATCTCCGACTGGTGTTGCTATGTATGCCTTGTTAATCATTCTCTTTACATTCTTCTATACATTTGTACAGATCAATCCAGAGAAAGCAGCAGAAAACTTGCAAAGAGTGGAGCCTACATTCATGGTGTCCGTCCTGGTAAGGGAACTGAAGAATTCATGTCGAAACTTCTTCGTCGCCTTGCGACTGTCGGGTCAATCTTCCTTGGTGTGATTTCAATCTTGCCGATTGTGGCAAAAGATGTCTTTGGTCTTTCAGAAGCTGTTGCTTTTGGGGGAACTAGTCTTTTGATCATTATCTCAACTGGTATCGAAGGAATCAAACAGCTAGAAGGTTACCTATTGAAACGTAAGTATGTTGGTTTCATGGACAAAACAGAATAAAAGCAAGATTACTTTTGCTTAGAGAGTGGAGTATGAAGATCTATCTATCAGAGAGATTTTCGTCTCCCCTCTTCTATTTTGTTTTTAAATAGGGGTTGAAAGAGATTTCTGCTTCTATTTAAATACAAAATAAGGAGATCCTATCATGAATCTTTTGATTATGGGCTTACCTGGAGCAGGTAAGGGAACGCAAGCGGCTAAAATTGTGGAGCAATTCCACGTGGCACACATTTCAACTGGAGATATGTTCCGTGCTGCTATGGCAAATCAAACTGAAATGGGTGTACTTGCGAAGTCATATATTGACAAAGGTGAGTTGGTTCCAGATGAAGTTACAAATGGAATCGTTAAAGAACGCCTTTCACAGGACGACATCAAGGAAACAGGTTTCTTGTTGGATGGTTACCCACGTACGATTGAACAAGCTCATGCCTTGGACAAAACATTGGCGGAACTCGGTATCGAACTAGAAGGTGTGATCAATATCGAAGTGAATCCAGATTGTCTCTTAGAACGTTTGAGTGGTCGTATCATCCACCGCGAAACAGGTGAAACCTTCCACAAAGTTTTCAACCCACCAGTTGACTATAAAGAGGAAGATTACTACCAACGTGAAGATGATAAACCTGAGACAGTGAAGCGTCGTTTGGATGTGAATATCGCCCAAGGTGAACCAATCATTGCTCACTACCGTGCCAAAGGATTGGTCCACGATATCGAAGGAAATCAAGATATCAATGATGTGTTCAAAGACATCGAAAAAGTATTGACAAATTTGAAATAAAGCGTTTTTTTCACACTTGCAAAAAAATCGCTACAAATGTTATACTGAGATAGTCTGACTTATAATTGTTGTCTCTGTTTTCAGAGGCATCGAATCGAAATTTATGGAGGTGCTTTTGCGTGGCAAAAAGACGATGTGATTGAAGTTGAAGGCAAAGTAGTCGATACAATGCCCTAACGCAATGTTTACGGTTGAACTTGAAAATGGACATCAGATTTTTAGCAACAGTTTCTGGTAAAATTCGTAAAAACTATATTCGTATTTTTAGCGGGAGATCGTGTTACTGTCGAGATGAGTCCATATGACTTGACACGTGGACGTATCACTTACCGCTTTAAATAATCGAAAAACTTGGAGGGATAAGAAATGAAAGTAAGACCATCGGTCAAACCAATTTGCGAATACTGTAAAAGTAATTCGTCGTAATGGTCGTGTTATGGTAATTTGCCCAGCAAATCCAAAAACACAAACAACGTCAAGGATAAGATAGAAAGGAGAAAACATGGCTCGTATTGCTGGAGTTGACATTCCAAATGACAAACGCGTAGTAATCTCATTGACTTACGTTTATGGTATCGGACTTGCAACATCTAAGAAAATTTTGGCTGCTGCTGGAATCTCAGAAGATGTTCGTGTACGTGACCTTACATCAGATCAAGAAGATGCTATCCGTCGTGAAGTGGATGCAATCAAAGTTGAAGGTGACCTTCGTCGTGAAGTAAACTTGAACATCAAACGTTTGATGGAAATCGGTTCATACCGTGGTATCCGTCACCGTCGTGGACTTCCTGTCCGTGGACAAAACACTAAAAACAACGCTCGCACTCGTAAAGGTAAAGCTGTTGCGATTGCTGGTAAGAAAAAATAATATAGGAGGTAAAAGTCTTGGCTAAACCAACACGTAAACGTCGTGTGAAAAAGAATATCGAATCTGGTATTGCTCATATTCACGCTACATTTAATAACACTATTGTTATGATTACTGATGTGCATGGTAATGCAATTGCTTGGTCATCAGCTGGTGCTCTTGGTTTCAAAGGTTCTCGTAAATCTACACCATTCGCTGCTCAAATGGCTTCTGAAGCTGCTGCTAAATCTGCACAAGAACACGGTCTTAAATCAGTTGAAGTTACTGTAAAAGGTCCAGGTTCTGGTCGTGAGTCAGCTATTCGTGCGCTTGCTGCCGCTGGTCTTGAAGTAACAGCAATTCGTGATGTGACTCCAGTGCCACACAATGGTGCTCGTCCTCCAAAACGTCGCCGTGTATAATCATTGCATTACACTGCTTTTCGTTTAAGAGGGAGTAACTAAATGATCGAGTTTGAAAAACCAAATATAACAAAAATTGATGAAAATAAAGATTATGGCAAGTTTGTAATCGAACCACTTGAACGTGGCTACGGTACAACTCTTGGTAACTCTCTTCGTCGTGTACTACTAGCTTCTCTACCAGGAGCAGCAGTGACATCTATCAACATTGAAGGTGTCTTGCATGAGTTCGACACAGTTCCAGGTGTTCGTGAAGACGTGATGCAAATCATTCTGAACATTAAAGGGATTGCAGTGAAATCATACGTTGAAGACGAAAAAATCATTGAGCTTGACGTTGAAGGCCCTGCTGAAATTACAGCTGGAGACATTTTGACTGACAGTGATATTGAGATTGTAAATCCAGATCATTATCTCTTTACAATCGGTGAAGGTTCTTCTCTAAAAGCGACAATGACTGTTAACAGTGGTCGTGGATATGTACCTGCTGATGAAAACAAAAAAGATAATGCACCAGTTGGAACACTTGCTGTAGATTCTATTTATACACCAGTTACAAAAGTCAACTATCAAGTTGAACCTGCTCGTGTAGGTAGCAATGATGGATTTGACAAATTAACCCTTGAAATCTTGACTAATGGAACAATTATTCCTGAAGATGCTTTAGGGCTTTCAGCACGTATCTTGACAGAACATCTTGATTTGTTTACAAATCTTACTGAGATTGCTAAGTCAACTGAAGTGATGAAAGAAGCTGATACTGAATCTGACGATCGTATTTTGGATCGTACGATTGAGGAACTGGACTTGTCTGTGCGTTCATACAACTGTTTGAAACGTGCCGGTATCAATACTGTGCATGATTTGACAGAAAAATCTGAAGCAGAGATGATGAAAGTACGAAATCTTGGACGCAAGAGTTTGGAAGAAGTGAAACTCAAACTCATTGATTTGGGTCTTGGATTAAAAGATAAATAAAGGAGGAATACATGGCTTACCGTAAACTAGGACGCACTAGCTCACAACGTAAAGCAATGCTTCGCGATTTGACAACTGACCTTTTGATCAACGAATCAATCGTGACAACTGAAGCTCGTGCTAAAGAAATCCGTAAAACTGTTGAAAAAATGATTACTCTAGGTAAACGTGGTGATTTGCATGCACGTCGTCAAGCAGCTGCTTTCGTACGTAATGAAATCGCATCTGAAAACTATGATGAAGCAACTGATAAGTACACTTCTACTACAGCACTTCAAAAGTTGTTCTCAGAAATCGCACCTCGTTATGCTGAACGTAACGGTGGATACACTCGTATCCTTAAAACTGAACCACGTCGTGGTGATGCTGCGCCAATGGCGATCATCGAATTAGTATAAAATCATCAATTTTGTTGAGTGTTATGATGATGGAGTCTTGTGCTCTTAGTCTAGCTCTGGTCTACCGCTGGGACTTCGGTCCTAGCGGGAACACTCATCATCATTTGATAGGGTAGACGCTTGTTTACGAAATTGTTTTTTTCTTAAGAACAACTTCGTAAGCAGGCGTTTTTTAGTATTTTCTATGGAAATATGCTATACTAGGAAAAAAGAAAATCAAAAACGTTCAGGTTTTCTAAAAATCGTAGAAATGGGGTATAAGGATGAAGGCTATTATTACAGTGGTTGGTAAGGACAAGTCTGGGATTGTTGCAGGCGTGTCTACTAAGATTGCAGAGTTGGGTTTGAATATTGACGATATTTCTCAGACGGTGTTGGATGAATACTTTACCATGATGGCGGTCGTTTCTAGTAACGAAAAACAGGATTTCACTTATCTACGAAATGAGTTTGAAACTTTCGGTCAGACCTTGAATGTCAAAATCAATATTCAAAGTGCGGCGATTTTTGACGCTATGTATAATATCTAGGAGGTGGATATGGATATTAGACAAGTTACAGAAACCATTGCCATGATCGAGGAGCAGAACTTCGATATCAGAACCATCACCATGGGGATTTCCCTTTTGGACTGTATTGATCCAGATATCAATCGTGCTGCTGAAAAGATTTACCAAAAAATCACCACTAAAGCTGCAAATCTAGTGGCTGTAGGAGATGAAATTGCTGCGGAACTAGGGATTCCTATTGTTAATAAACGGGTATCGGTGACTCCGATTTCTTTAATTGGTGCTGCGACTGATGCGACAGACTATCTTGTTTTGGCAAAGGCTCTTGATAGGGCTGCTAAGGAGATCGGTGTTGACTTTATTGGTGGATTCTCAGCTTTGGTACAAAAAGGCTACCAAAAAGGAGATGAAATTCTCATCAATTCTATCCCACGCGCTCTAGCTGAGACAGACAAGGTTTGTTCGTCCGTCAATATCGGCTCGACCAAGTCAGGTATCAACATGACTGCGGTCGCTGATATGGGACGTATCATCAAGGAAACAGCTGCGCTATCAGATATGGGTGCGGCCAAGTTGGTCGTATTTGCCAATGCTGTTGAGGACAATCCTTTTATGGCAGGGGCCTTTCATGGTGTTGGCGAAGCAGATGTTATCATCAATGTCGGGGTTTCGGGTCCTGGTGTGGTCAAGCGTGCCTTGGAAAAGGTTCGTGGACAGAGCTTTGATGTAGTAGCGGAAACAGTCAAGAAAACGGCCTTCAAGATTACTCGTATCGGTCAGCTGGTTGGACAAATGGCGAGTGAACGCCTTGGTGTTGACTTTGGAATTGTCGACCTAAGCTTGGCACCTACTCCTGCAGTTGGTGATTCTGTGGCTCGTGTCCTTGAGGAAATGGGCCTAGAAACAGTTGGTACGCATGGGACAACGGCTGCCCTCGCTCTTTTGAATGACCAAGTTAAGAAGGGCGGAGTGATGGCTTGTAACCAAGTCGGTGGCTTGTCAGGTGCTTTTATCCCCGTTTCTGAAGATGAGGGGATGATTGCTGCGGTGCAAGATGGTTCTCTGAATTTAGAGAAACTAGAAGCCATGACGGCTATCTGTTCAGTTGGACTGGATATGATTGCCATTCCGGAAGATACGCCTGCTGAAACCATTGCAGCTATGATTGCGGATGAGGCGGCAATCGGTGTTATTAACATGAAAACAACGGCTGTCCGTATTATTCCAAAGGGCAAAGAAGGCGATATGATTGAGTTTGGTGGTTTGCTAGGGACAGCTCCAGTTATGAAGGTCAACGGGGCTTCGTCTGTTGATTTCATTTCTCGTGGTGGGCAAATCCCAGCTCCAATCCATAGTTTTAAAAATTAATAAAAAAGCGAGAGGATTTAAGTTGAGTTTAAGGATGGCTGTGTATACTATAATCATTAAATAAAGACCTCCTAACTTTATTTAATAGAAATCCTAAACTTTTTCATAATAATCTCCTAGGGAAGCTACCATGAGGGTAGCTTTTCTTTTGGATAATTTACAAATGTTGGCTTTGCTTTTGAAAGCCGAATATTTCTTTGATCCATGATATAATAGAAGAAAATGGAGGATAGAAAATGTCTAAAGTAAGATTGTACTTGTTCCGTCATGGGAAAACGATGTTTAACACCATTGGACGTGCTCAAGGATGGAGTGATACACCTCTGACTGCAGAAGGTGAGTTGGGAATCCATGAACTGGGAATTGGCTTGAGAGAGTCTGGTTTACAATTTGACCGCGCTTATTCCAGTGATTCAGGGCGCACCATTCAAACTATGGGAATTATCCTAGAAGAACTTGGCCTCCAGGGGAAAATCCCTTATCGCATGGACAAGCGCATCAGAGAGTGGTGTTTTGGTAGTTTTGATGGGGCCTATGATGGGGACCTCTTTATGGGATTGATTCCGAGAATTTTCAATGTAGACCATGTTCATCAGTTGTCCTATGCAGAACTAGCAGAAGGTTTGGTAGAGGTTGATACAGCTGGTTGGGCTGAAGGTTGGGAAAAACTTAGTGGCCGAATCAAGGAAGGCTTTGAAGCGATTGCTAAAGAAATGGAAGAACAAGGTGGGGGTAATGCTCTCGTTGTGAGCCATGGAATGACGATTGGTACCATTGTTTATCTGATCAATGGTATGCATCCGCATGGTCTCGATAATGGTAGCGTGACGATTCTTGAATATGAGGATGGCCAGTTTAGCGTAGAAGTTGTTGGTGACCGTAGTTACCGAGAACTAGGGCGTGAGAAGATGGAAGAAATAAAAAATTGATAGAAGTTAGCTCCGATTAGGAGCTAATTTTTTTCCTGTTAAATAAGGTGGATTTGCGACTCAGTATTTCTTGTTATCCAAGTCTAAAAGAACATTTCTCGTCTTTCAAATTCCCCCAAAAATGGTATAATAGTAACATCACAAAATTGGAGAGAGACCATGAGTTTTTACAATCATAAAGAAATTGAGCCTAAGTGGCAGGGCTACTGGGCAGAACATCATACATTTAAGACAGGAACAGATGCATCAAAACCGAAGTTTTATGCGCTTGACATGTTCCCTTACCCGTCTGGAGCAGGTCTGCACGTAGGACACCCAGAAGGTTATACAGCAACGGATATCCTCAGCCGTTACAAACGTGCGCAAGGATACAACGTCCTTCACCCAATGGGATGGGATGCCTTTGGTTTGCCAGCTGAGCAATACGCTATGGATACGGGGAATGACCCGGCAGAATTTACAGCGGAAAACATTGCTAACTTCAAACGCCAAATCAATGCGCTTGGATTCTCTTACGACTGGGACCGTGAAGTCAATACAACAGATCCAAACTACTACAAGTGGACGCAGTGGATTTTTACCAAGCTTTACGAAAAAGGCTTGGCCTATGAAGCCGAAGTACCAGTAAACTGGGTGGAAGAATTGGGAACGGCCATTGCCAACGAAGAAGTCCTTCCTGACGGAACTTCTGAGCGTGGTGGCTATCCCGTTGTCCGCAAACCAATGCGCCAATGGATGCTTAAAATCACGGCCTATGCAGAGCGCTTGCTCAATGACTTGGATGAACTTGATTGGCCAGAGTCTATCAAGGATATGCAACGCAACTGGATTGGGAAATCAACTGGTGCCAATGTAACCTTTAAAGTAAAGGGAACAGACAAGGAATTCACTGTCTTTACCACTCGTCCGGACACCCTTTTCGGTGCGACCTTTACCGTTCTTGCACCTGAGCATGATTTGGTAGATGTTATCGTTAGTCCAGAACAAGCTGAAGCAGTAGCTGACTATAAACATCAAGCTAGTCTCAAGTCTGACTTGGCTCGTACCGACCTTGCCAAGGAAAAAACAGGGGTTTGGACGGGTGCTTATGCCATCAACCCTGTCAATGGCAAGGAAATTCCAATCTGGATTGCTGACTACGTTCTTGCTAGTTATGGAACAGGTGCGGTAATGGCTGTACCTGCTCATGACCAACGTGACTGGGAATTTGCCAAACAATTTGGCCTTCCAATCGTAGAAGTGCTGGAAGGTGGAAACGTTGAAGAAGCTGCCTACACAGAGGATGGTCTTCACGTTAATTCAGACTTCCTAGATGGATTGAATAAGGAAGATGCTATTGCCAAGATTGTCGCTTGGTTGGAAGAAAAAGGTTGTGGTCAAGAGAAGGTGACTTACCGTCTCCGCGACTGGCTCTTTAGTCGTCAACGTTACTGGGGTGAACCAATTCCAATTATTCATTGGGAAGATGGGACTTCAACAGCTGTTCCAGAAAGTGAATTGCCACTTGTCTTGCCAGTCACCAAGGACATCCGCCCTTCAGGTACTGGTGAAAGCCCACTAGCTAACTTGGCAGACTGGCTAGAAGTGACTCGTGAAGATGGGGTCAAAGGTCGTCGTGAAACCAATACTATGCCACAATGGGCTGGTTCAAGCTGGTACTACCTCCGCTATATCGATCCACATAACACTGAGAAATTGGCTGATGAGGATCTCCTCAAACAATGGTTGCCAGTGGATATCTACGTGGGTGGGGCAGAGCATGCTGTTCTTCACTTACTTTACGCTCGTTTCTGGCATAAATTTCTCTATGATATCGGTGTTGTTCCAACTAAAGAACCATTCCAAACTCTTTAACCAAGGGATGATCTTGGGAACTAGCTACCGTGACCACCGTGGCGCTCTTGTGGCGACTGACAAGGTTGAAAAACGTGACGGTTCCTTCTTCCATGTGGAAACAGGAGAAGAATTGGAGCAAGCGCCAGCTAAGATGTCTAAATCCCTCAAGAACGTTGTTAACCCAGACGATGTGGTGGAACAATACGGTGCCGATACCCTTCGCGTCTATGAAATGTTCATGGGACCACTCGATGCTTCCATCGCTTGGTCAGAAGAAGGTCTGGAAGGAAGCCGTAAGTTCCTTGACCGTGTTTACCGTTTGATGACAACTAAAGAAATCGTTGCGGAGAATAGCGGAGCTCTTGACAAGGTCTACAACGAAACGGTGAAATCTGTAACAGAGCAGATCGAGTCCCTCAAATTCAATACAGCCATTGCCCAACTTATGGTCTTTGTCAACGCGGCTAACAAGGAAGACAAGCTCTATGTGGACTACGCCAAAGGCTTTATCCAATTGATTGCACCATTTGCTCCTCACTTGGCAGAAGAACTCTGGCAAACAGTTGCAGCAACAGGTGAGTCCATCTCTTACGTAGTTTGGCCAACATGGGATGAAAGCAAATTGGTTGAAGACGAAATCGAAATCGTCGTCCAAATCAAAGGAAAAGTCCGTGCCAAACTCATGGTCACTAAAGACCTATCACGCGAAGAATTGCAAGAAGTGGCTCTGGCTGACGAAAAAGTCAAAGCAGAAATTGATGGCAAAGAAATCGTGAAAGTGATTAGTGTCCCTAACAAGCTTGTGAATATTGTGGTGAAATAACCAATTTATTTGCTCATTTGCAACCTCAAACAGTTCCCCAAATTGTTTGATCCAACTAAACTCGTTAATATCGTTGTTAGATAAGAAAAGAATCCTTCAGAGTAGAATCTGGAGGATTTTTAAATTGGATTATGCTATAATAGTCCCAACTAAGATAAAAACACAGTTCTGGTTGGTAGTCCAGACGTAGGCAAGCCTATCAGTAACCTTCCTCCTTGGTTGTCCATTCTTAGGGATAGATTTAAGGAGGTGCTGTCATGGAAATCGTTTCAATTGGCTTGACAGTTTATTTTGAAGATGGATTTTGGCATGGATTGTTTGAACAAGAGTATGAGGGAACTTATCAAGTTTGTCGTGTGACATTTGGTCAGGAACCAAAAGAGGATGAAATTTTGAAACTTTTACAGACTCAGTTTGCTCGGTTATCTTTTAGTCCAGAGGCGACAGTCAAACAGCATGTGAAGATTAAGAATCCGAAGCGTCTGCAGCGAGCTGTAAAGAAACAGGTGAAGCAGAAAGTTTCTTCTAAGTCACAAGAGCTTTTACAGTTGCAGTACGAGGAACGAAAAAAGCATTCAAAACAACAGTCTAGTCTCCAAAAGCAATTGCTCAAGCAAGAGAAATTTGAACGCAAACAGCAAAAACGTAGAGAGAAGCACAAGGGGCACTAGTGACTCTCTCTTTCATAAAATAGAACGGCTCTTCTTGGATAACAAGAGCTGTTTTTGCTTGTATTGAAGATTTCTTTCCTAATAGATAGACTTATCGTTAATGGCAGTTTCAAATTCAGGACCATACTTGCTTACTTCAAATTTAATCCTGCCCCATTCAGCATTTTCATTTTACTAGAAGGGTGTGTGTGCCATGATTTCTGATTCATTTTTTATTGTTTGGTTTAGCGAGAACAATACTATTGACTCCTGGATTTTTCTGCCGGATGCTATAAAATGCCTCTTTTATAGCGCAGGTTTAAAAATATAATGTATGGATGTAAGTGATTTTAAACTTCCTCTAGTGATTCGATAGGAGAAAAACGAGCCTGCTCTACTTTAATTTAACCCCCATTATTTTACCACTTGGCCTTTCATTTTAACTGCTTATCTCAAAAGTCGATTTTTCTTTCATTCTTTTTGTTAAACTAGTTTGGTAAAGAGGAGGAAAAAATATGATTTTACAAGCTAAGCATTTGACTAAACGGTACGGCAATCATATGGCTGTCGATGATATTCAGTTAGAGTTTGAAAAAGGAAGTTTCAATGCTATTTTAGGACCCAATGGTGCAGGGAAATCAACCACCATTTCCATGTTAATCGGTTTGAAAAATTCGACACAAGGTCAGATTCGATATGCGCCAAATACGAAAATCGGAGTGGTTTTTCAAGCTAGTGTACTGGATGAGATGTTGACGGTTAGGGAAAATCTCACGATTCGTGCTCAACAGTATAAGGAGATTGTGGCAAGTCGTGTGGATGATTTGATTCATCAACTGGGTTTGACTGCTTTCCAGAAACAACTATATGGGACTTTGTCAGGTGGGCAAAAACGTCGGGTTGATATTGCGCGTGCTCTTCTTTCGCGACCAGATATTCTTTTCTTGGATGAACCAACGACAGGTCTTGATATTCAAACTCGCAAATCCATCTGGAATCTACTGTATCGACTACAAAAGGATGAAGGGATGACTATTATCTTAACGACTCATTATCTGGATGAAGCAGATGAAGCGGATCAGATCTATATCGTTGATCATGGGAAAGTGATTGCGCAAGGTTCTGCGACTGCTATTAAAAGTCAGTATGCATCTAATATTCTAAAAATTCGTTTTAAGGAAATGAAGGATTTAGAAAAGCTGCTACAGACTGGAATGACAGTAGAGGAAGAAAATGAGTTGGAATATCTTTTTTATCCAAGGACGTCACAGGAAGCCATTGAATATTTGGCAAAAGTTCGAGAAGAAATTGATTCTTTTGAGTTTCGTTCGGGTACTATGGATGATGCCTTTATTGCACTTACAGGAAGAGAGGTTCGCTAATGCTAGCTTTATTGAAACGGAATTTTATCTTATATTTTCGTAATCGTTCGGGAGTACTTTTCTCATTATTGGGGGCATTGATTTCCTTCCTCCTTTATATCATTTTTTTGCAGAAGAATTTGACGGATTCTTGGTCCCAACTCCCTAATAGCACGAATCTTTTAAACAACTGGCTGATGGGTGGGACCTTGGCTGTGACTGGGATTACAACCAGTTTTACGGCTCTTACACAAATGGTACAGGATCGTGAAAATCAAGTAGATCAAGATCTTTTCTTGACAGATTTAGGTAGCTGGGGATTACAGGCGTCCTATCTAATCAGCAGTATTGTCATTTCTTTTGTCATGCAGATGTTTATGTATGCTGTTATGAGTTTTTATTTTAAAGAGAGCCCAGTTATCAGTCATTTACCGGAAATCGCTTTGATTATGTTGTTAAGCAGTCTGCTTTCAAGTTTGGTAAATGTTCTCTTGATTTACCGTTTTCAATCTGTAGATAGCCTTGGTAAACTGGCAACGATAGTGGGAACTGCTTCTGGATTTTTAGTAGGAACTTATATCCCCATTGGAGTATTACCTGATTCTGCACAGCTTTTCATGAAATGTACCCCTGCCACTTATATTGCTTCTCTCTATCGACAAGTCTTAATGAAAGAGCGATTAGAGACCGCATTTTCAGGAAATAACAGTCTGTTACAGGAATTTCAAGAAAAAATGGGAATCCAAATCAACTGGCAAGAACTATTGACAAAGGAAGAAACATACTTTATAGTGGTTATTATCAGTCTCGTCGCTATTCTTCTTTGGATGTTATTTGTTAAAGTGTTTAGCAAGAGAAAATAAAGATGTATTGGAGAGAAAATGAAGATTCGTTTTGAAATGAAGACAGAGTTTTCAGAAAAAGACCCACACATTTTAATTCAGGCAGCTCAGTTAACCGACCAAGCGAGAGAAGTCATGGAGTATTTAGAACAATTTTCAACGACCAATCAGGTGGTCATTCCTATTCGAACAGATGATCATCTGGTTATGGTGAAAATTGAGGATCTTATTCTAGCAGATATCGATAAAAATTTGTTGACCATTTATACAGTAGACGGGATTTATAAAACTAAGGAAACATTGACAAACTTTCAGAATCGGATTAACCGGCGTAACTTTATACAGATATCGCGTCATTCAGTTATAAACATTGACCATTTAGAGTAATTATCGGATAGCTTTTCAGGGAACATGATGGCTAAGATGACTCGGGGTATCAAATCGAGTGTGAGTCGGAAATACGTTAAGTCCTTAATGGATTATCTAGGTTTATAGGAGAAAATCATGAAGCGATTGATTGCTTATTTTGTATCGGGAATGCGTACGGCTTCCTTTGTTTATTTGAGTTTGGTGTTATTGGCTCAGTTTTATTCAGGTATTACCTATCCCGCACCAACGACAAAAAATATTCTAGCTTTGTTTTTGATGAGTGGAATTATGGGGGTATTGACCTTAATCCTTGAAAGGCTAGAGTTTCTTGCTTATAGTATGCGTGTGGGAGTTCATTTATTAGCGACAGCTACTATTCTAGTATTGACCTACCTATTTTTTGGCTGGGGTTCAGCATTGTTGAGTCCCTTGCTTTGGTTCTTTTTCTTATTAATTTATGGACTGATATGGTTGTACCAGATCTGGCAAACTCACAAGCTCACCCAACGAATTAATCAAGCCTTAGAAGATAAAAGAAAGAAAACGAATCACTAATGTAGTGTTGAGGAGAGTGCTAGTTTCCATATAGAGCAAATTATGATATAGTATTTTTCAGCG